>Ga0080006_1150807_pt1 | contig 35542 bp, 44 predicted proteins | sample RS3BMetagenome_FD_69209 | JGI IMG/M metagenome (GOLD analysis project Ga0080006, IMG submission 69209) | Ferric oxide microbial mat and aquatic microbial communities from Rainbow Spring, Yellowstone National Park, USA - RS3B (SPADES... ...
CCCCATCCCTTAGCACGTTGTACGCTGTCCTCTCCATAGAGGAGAATGTCCTGCATATCTCGTCGAGCCTTTCGTCCTGTCCTCCTTCTATGAACGCTCTAACGGTGTACTGCATCCTTCATCACCACCCCGTGACCTGCCTGAACTTCTGGCTCCTCAGGCCGCCTGACCCGTCCGTTGAGCTTCAACGCCTGTGATAATCAAGATGATTTCGCATATAAAGAGCAATTTGAGGCAACTGCTTGGCGAGACCCGGGAGCCTTTCGCCCTAGTAGAGCCCAACCCAGGTGGCTGGGGGGCGGGCTCTGACAAGGACGGGGAGAGCGGGCTGGTGAGCTTCGCTGACGGGGAGACTTACGCTTCGTCAGTTGAGGTCATAGAGAACAGATACCCTATTCTTGTCGAGAGATACACCTTCAACACGGAGGACGGCACAGGCCACGGCAAGTTCAGGGGAGGCTTTGGTATAGTAAAAGATTACAGGATACTCAACAGCTCAGCGGAGTTTACGACTGACGTCAACCGTTCCACAGTTCTGCCTTGGGGCGTTGACGGTGGCCAGAGGGGTACAGCCAACTACCTCCTTGTAATCCGGGACGGCAAACAGCTAATGCGCATCAGGAAAGTTTCATCATTCAAGCTGATGAAGGGAGACGTGGTCAGCATACGGACAGGTGCAGGTGGCGGATGGGGCAAGCCTACGGAGAGGGAACCGGGCCTCGTGCTGCTGGACGTGAGAAACGGCCTGATCAGCCCTGACGACGCCGAACGGGTCTATGGTGTTGTTTTGGACACTTCTCGATGGAAAGTGGACTCCGACTCGACCGTGAGGCTCAGGTCAGCACTTTCAAAGAAACAGCAAGCGTGAATGAGCTGCAAAAAACAGCTGGCGCGTAGGGCTAGCGCGTTTCATAACGCCCCTGTCTTCTGAACATCATCGCTGCCTTGGCCGGGTCGCTAGCCTCAGTTATCCCTCTTCCAACCATGATGAAGTCCGCTCCAGACGACATCGCCTCGGAAGCCATTCCACCCTGTGCCCCGACACCCGGAGAGAAGACCAGACACTCTCTTCCGACTATCTGCCTGACCTCTGCAATCCTGTCGCCCGACTTCGCCGAGACAACCACCCCGTCCACACCCCACGACCTGGCCCACCTAGCGAACAGCCTGTAGAGAGGTTCCCCGCCAGACGTCTGCAGCGAATATGTTTCTTCAGCCCCCCTGTGGCTCATGTGGACAAGAAGCAGTATCCCAGAGCCTGCAGCATGAAACCTCTGGACGACCTTTCCAAGCCCCTCCTCGCTACCTGCCAGCGGGCTTGCAATCAGGGCGTCGAATCCGTAATGGAGAAGCGACTCAGCGACATTCATGTTTGTGGATTCGATATCGTTCAGCTTCAGGTCTGCTATGAGGGGAAGCCCTTCTTCCCTGCACTCTATGATAATACTCTTCACGCCTTCGAGCCCGAGAGGAAGGAGAAGGTGGTGGTTCAGCTTCACAGCGGCCACGGCGCTCCTCGTCCGTTCGAGTATACTGGCGGCGCGGGCGAGCCTCTCTTCGATTGGCCCTGAGATGTCAAGCGCGAGCACAACCCTGCTTTCCCTCCTCTTGGCCGACTCGAGCATCCTAACCGTGAAAGGCTTCATGTAAGCGCCTGCCTCTCGAATCTCCCCCATCCCCTGCCCGAGCCATGCGCAACACCAACCATGTCGCTGACGCGGCAGTACCCCTTCCCCTCCATGTATGCGAGTATACCCAGATTGATTTCGTTGAAGACATCGAAACCTTTCATCGTAGCGCTTCCGACCTGTACCGCGCTGGCGCCAGCGAGCAGAAACTGGACTGCGTGCTCCCACGACGAGATGCCACCACATCCAATTATCGGTACTTCGAACTTCTCAGAAAGCTCGTACACACACCTCAGAGCTATCGGTCTGATCGCACCACCAGACAGACCTCCGTACACGTTCGAGAGCGACGGCCTGCCCGTATGCACGTCTATCGCGATAGCCCTCACTGTGTTGATCGCTGTCAGTCCATCAGCCCCGGCATCCACGGCCGAGGCGGCCACTTCGAGTAGCCTGTCAGTGTTTGGGGACAGCTTCACGAACACAGGCTTAGAGGTCCTTGACTTCGCATGTCCGACTATCTCTCCCACAAGCTCAGGGTGGTGGCCCACCTCCGTGCCGACTCCCATCACATGAGGGCAGCTCAGGTTCAGCTCGTAGCCCGCGAAGTCGTTTGCGTCGAGCATCCCGACCACTTCATCGATTTCAGCTGCACTGCCGCCAAACACGGATACAAGGATCGGCAGCGACATACCACTGAGTGCAGCAAGCTCCTTTGAGAAGCTCTCGGCACCCGGGTTCGGTAGGCCAACTGCGTTCACGAACCCAGAGTCGCAGGGTACAATGGTCGGCTCCGCGTATCCTTCCCTCCTTTCGGGACCGATTGACTTCGTGACAGCCCCTCCCGCGCCGCGCCTCAGTGCCTCCAGAACCCTTGATAGCGAGGTGCCCTGAACCCCCGAAGCGAGCACAAGAGGGTTCTCGAGCTCAAGGCTTCCGAGCCTAACCCTGAGCTGGTCGACGCTCACACCCTGGCACCCCCCGCGCCTCCCCTGCCTGGCCGCCGACCAAGAATCGTCTCCACCTCACTTTCCCTCAGCATCCCCTGCCTTCGGAGCGAGCGGACCACCTCCTCAACGGTCGCGAAGCTACTCAGCCTCACCCCCAGCTCTGCAAGCCGCGACCCGGCTCCCTCCTGCCTGTCTATCAGCACTGTCGCGTCGGTGACGATACAGCCCTCCCTTCTCACCCTCTCGACAGCTTCAGCCATGCTCTCCCCCGTTGTGGCCAGGTCGTCCACGACAAGAACCCTTGACCCTCTCTCAATGTAGCCCTCAAGCGACCTTCCAAGTCCGTGCCCCTTCGCTTCACTCCTCACGTAAACCATCGGCTTCTTCATGAGGAGTGCGAGCGGGGAGGACACAGTTATGCCCGCCGTGGCCACGCCTGCTAAGGCGTCGAAGCTCTCACGCCCTATCCTCTCAACCACCGTAATGTACGCGTCCAGGACCATAGGGTATACTCTGACGTCGCTCGGTACGAGTCTCAGGTCGAGATAGTACCTGCTCCTCTTCCCGCTTGAGAGGACGAAGTCGCCAAGCTTCAGCGCGCCTATCCTGAAGAGTTCCCGCGCGACTGCGTCTACCCGTGCCTGCTCAGACATTTGACTCTCTGTTCATAGGCCATACTGTTGTCTCTCTGATATCACTCACTCCGAGAACAGACTGCGTCACCCTGTTCATACCTATCCCGCAGCCCGAGTGCCTGCAGCCTCCTATCTCCTTGTAGAAGTTCAGATACCATCCGAAGTCCTCTAGCGTCCCTCCCCTCTCCTTGAGTAGTCTGAACATCGAGGACTCGAGAAGCCTGTTGAGCAGCCTTTCGTACTCGTACTCTCTTTCAGCTGCCCCGACAGCTTCGCCGCTGAATGGGAGTATGAGGTCCGCGCTGTCAACAACGTCTGGGTTCGTGTCATTCTCCTTCATGTTGAAGAACTTGATCGCCTTCGGATAGTGTGTTATGAAGAGAGGCTTGCCGCCGAAGTACTGAACAAGTCTCTTCTCGTGGACGCTCTTCAAGTCGTCTCCCCACCTCACACCCATGCCCTCCAGCAGCTCCACCGCATCAGCGTACTTTATCCTCTTGAACGGCGGCCGCATCCCCTTGAGCCTCTTCCTGTCCACACCGAGAAGCTCCAGGTCCTCCCCCCTCGACCTCAGCACCTCCTCGAACATTGATGAGACCGTCCCCTCTATGTGCGTGAGCAGCTCCTCGAAACCACCTTTGAACTCCAGCTCCACAAGTGTGAACTCGACGAGGTGCCTGTCGTCCACGTCGGGCTCAGCCCTGAAGCTCGGCCCCGCTGCCCACACCCTCCCAAGGTAAGGAGTCAGGACCTCAAGGTACAGCTGGCCTGTCTGTGCGAGGTACCTCCTCTCCCCGAAGAATGAAACGTCGAACATTGTGTTTATGTTCTCGCACGCGCCTGTTGCCTTTGTTATGTGAGGCACAGGGACCTCAACGAACCCCTCCGCCTCGAAGTATCTCCTCGCGCCCAAGAGAAGTGATGATTCGACTCTTGCGATTGCCTGTATGCGCTTGTTGCCGAAGACCCTGTAACGGTCGAATGTTTTCTTCAGTTCGTCAGAACTCTGTCCCCGGATTTCCGGGCTGATTGCTTCCTCAAAGGTTCCTAAATGAACCCGCGCCTGACTGAGCCGAGGAGGAGATATAAACGTTGGAACCGTATTTTAGTGGTTCGCGCAAAAAGAAAACAGGCGTGCAAAATTCTCCGCTCAGGAACGGCGAGCCCTCGTCGCAGATTAGGCCATTGTCCGAAATAGGATCCGTCGTCATGAAGGTCAGGAGACATCAACGGGCCGCGTCGATAGCTTCTCTCCGGTAATGTGAGCACTTTGGAACGACCGCCTGCATTGTCGCTTTCGTCTTTGGCCTTTTCAAGCATGCCACATTCGACAGTATCAACAGGAACAAGACGCGTACACTAATTATACCACGTCTTCATCAACGGCTGAGAAGTGGCGATGACCTCCCTCTTTCTGGTCATCTGCTTCAGATGCCACCTATGGCACTCGTAATGGCGTATTTCATGAGGACTGCCAACGCGTTCGATTTCATTTCAGGGCTCTAGCCAAAACCAACGGTAAGCCGCTCGCAATATGAGCTCAGACTTTAACTATCTGGACACAAACAGTTCTGTCCTGAAATTTGTGGACCGGGGGGGACTCGAACCCCCGACCTCCCCCAGTCTGGATTCCTTTGCCAAGGGGCTGGACGGTTTTATACCCGTATCCTTCCAGACTAGACTACCGGCCCTTAAGGAGAGGCCAATCAATCGTCCATTAATATCTTTGATTCATTGGAGGCACGGGATTGACGCTTCACCCAATTCTCTTCTTAGTTTGAAGTAGTCCTGCGCCCACTTTTCTGAATGTTCATCAGGTCGGTACTTGGCAATGATGGAGAAGGCGTCTTCAAGTTTCTGATCCTTTCTTGCTATTGAGAAACCAATCTGTTTAGCGAATTTCCGCCGGTCGTCTCACCGATTGATTAATAAAGTGAAAGAAGCTTTGCGCATTCTGAAAGTCTTCCCCCTAATCACCTTAAGAGAACCTGACTTTCGCTTCCTATTGATGATCGAATCAATCTGGCATGTCTTCAGAATCTGTTTGACCCTCCGAAGGAGTCTTATGTCGTAGTTCTCAACGCCCACAGAGACACTGAATCTCTTGCCGGCAGCTCGCACATCTACATGGCCCTCCACGTCAAGGAATCCGCGAAGGAATTCGACCTGATATACAGAAGCAAGTTCTAGGAGCTTCATCAGGGGCAACCGCAGAAGCTTTGCAAGTTGTTCGCTGGACTATTTCATGACATACATCGGAAGCCTACCGACTTCGTTCCGGATTAGGATTTTGTTGGAGCTCGGACGTGAAAACAAAGTTGCCATGTTGTTGTTGAAGGTGGACGCGAAATCGAAATCAGTGACCGCAAGCTTGACGCACCAGCCCTTGGTAATGACGCATCCATCCCGATGATGTAGCTCAAAGCAGGAGAAGGCCTTGGTTAGAACACATTTCTTCGTTGAGGTCTGCGATCGCCTACAATCCAATGCCGGATTGTGCCAGACGAAAGGCCCAACACATGAGAAGCTGAAAGTCGCCTTGCTATACTGACAGGGCTCGGGTCTTTCCTGACCAATTCTCGCACTTCGGCATAAATTGCTTCCGCGAGCGCCAGCGGAATCCTATCATGCCTTGCCCTCCGGCTGCCTGGCAATTCACCTATCTTTCGCAAGGTCGTAAGCGTTGACCCGTCGAGCCTGATTTTAGCTGTCGCCAAGTCCTTTGATGTTTGAAGGGAGAGTGTCTCGAAAGCAATCTCAAAGCCTTATTTGCCTTGGTTCCGTGCGGCACTGACCATGCCAATCACAATTGAAGAGTTCGGCAAGGTTGAGATGAAAGTTGCGAGGATAATTGCTGTCGATGATATCCCGCAGGCGAGGAAGCCGATGTACAGGCTAACGCTTGATTTCGGGGATGGCATAACCAAGCAGTGCGTGGGTGGAATCAAGCCCTTCTATTCCCCAGAACAGCTTAAGGGGAGGCAGGTGGTTGCAGTCACCAATCTTCAACCGAAGATAGTTGCTGGCGTTGTGTCAGAGTGCATGATGCTTGCAGCTTTCAACGAGAGCGACGTTTCATTGCTGAAGCCGGATAAGGAGATGCCACTTGGGACGAAGGTGGGCTGAACGGCAAGACATTCCGATCGCTTCAGTGAAGAGGATGACGTTTTTCTCTTCATTACCCCCTCGAAGAGATGGTAATCTGAACCGGCAAGCCATGTTAATTACATCTCCGACAGTATGACGTATTGCTGTTCCACGTCGGCGACCCCAACAGCCACGGTTAGCCCGTCGGTACACGTTGAGTGGGGCAGCCAAAGTGTACGCGAACGCTCATTATAATATGATCACCCGCACAAGTTAGCATCGACCAGATATTCTTCCTGAACAAACATTCTCAACCATGGTAATCATCTACTGCTCTTAAAAGGGGGTGTTGGCGTAGATAACCGAACCGAGTTGGAAAAGAGAGCGAACGGCGAGAAACAGGTTGCATCTTTCGTCCTGTCGCTTGTTGGAGGCATCCTAATTCTAGTCGGGGGCGTGATGCTGGTGGCATTCAGCCCAATCCCGTGGTATTACGGAGGGATGATGGGCGGCTACCATGGCATGTTCAGCGGTTACTATGGAATGATGGGCTTGTTTGGCTACTGGTCATATTTCGCGGCAGCAATTGGCTTGGTCTCCGGGCTCGTAGTTCTCTCAGGTGCAATTATGATCTACACCCGCCCTGCCAAGTCGGTCTTCTGGGGTTCGCTAATTCTCGTCTTCTCAGTTCTGAGCCTCTTCGGGATGGGTGGATTCCTCTTTGGCGGGATTCTGGGTATGGTCGGCGGCTTGTTGGCTCTTTTCACTCCAGAGAGTAGAACGAGCTACGCCGTATAGATGGTTCAAAGCGGATTTCAGTGCCCGAAGAACTGGCAGCGCCTTTCTACATCTTGGATCGTACCGAGTAGATGTCGTGCGAACCATCGCACAGACGAAACCGGCGCAGGCGCGGTTAACCCTCTACCACCAGCACCCCAGAGCATACGTAAAGTCCAGAGAACTTTGTATATTCTGTAGAGGCTGCATTTTATTTCCTGCGCTGCAGTCGTAAGCATGGCATGCAACACGCGGCAGTTGGTCCTTCCATTATCTTCCTTAATACGCCAATACATCGAGATCATAAATCACACACAAGTCTGATGGGAAAGAGGACCAATATCACGGCAGCATGCCGTGCGAATCAGCCGTTTATGACCTTCGCGGCAAACTCGAGCAATTCGCCTTCATTCAAAACCTTGCGCAAAATTCATTCGTGTCTGTGCAGTCACCTCAGAAGCTCTTCCAATGTCACATGCTCCTCGACTTTCCTCGGAATGACGGCCACCCCTCTGTCTAGGCACTGAGCCACACACGCCATGCATCCGAAGCAAAGGGAATCGTTAACGACCTCACACCGACCGTCCCTGCCTCTTTCGAAGACATTAACAGGGCATGTCGAGACACAATCACCCATTCCACCGCACCGCCTGACCTCGACCCTGTACGCTCCGAGAGGGCAATCAATCAGGACGGAGCGGATCGCAAGACCTGCGAGAAGAGACGCTCTAGATTCATAGCTTGATTTGGGCATCCAGCTCATAACTGTGTCAACATTCGTGTGTAATAGGTTTATTCCCAGTCCAGCCACTTAATAGTTCGACGGACCAACTGGGCCGCAGATGTCGTGCGAGGCCCTGACACTCTGGCACCATTTCATATGTGAACCAATAGCACCACCGCTCTTCTTGTCACTTGCTTGTATGCAGTTGCGAGCAAATGTATACGTATTCACGGGCGTGCTTTTATCTAACCCCTAACAAATTAGGGCAGAAGAAATGCTCAAGCAGGTCACCCTCTCCATCGAGAGTCCGAGCCCTTTCAGAGAATTAGCGCAAAAGCATAACTCCAAGATCACCGTGGTCGAATGCAGGGATCTTGAAGCGCATGGCATGGTTCTACTCCTAGAGATAGATGGCTCCGACAAGTGTGAGTTGATGAAGGACCTGCAGGCTATTCCCGGCGTTAAGCACGTCTACTGGTCGACCGACGACGCGAAAAACACACTAGCCATGGTCACCATGGACACACCTTTCTTCTGTGAGATCGCGAAGCTGTCAGGCGCTTTGTGTAGGTCCTGCCCTCTTAATGTCTCTGACTATGAAGAGGGCGAGTGGAGGTTGATGGTGAAAGATGTCTCTTCTCTTAAAGGGTGTATCGAGATGTTGGAGCGTCACGGCCATCGTGTCGAGATAACTGAAGTTTCGAATGCTATTCATAGGTACCTGTTAACCCCAAGACAGAAAGAGATCGTGCGAGAAGCAATAAGGCTTGGATATTTCGACTTTCCACGCAAAATCGACCTCACCGAACTTGCGAGGAGACTTTCCGTGAAACCATCAACGCTATCGGAGATACTCCGCAGGGCTGAGGGCAAGATCGCCAAGTACTATCTTGAATCGGACGCGACATGATCAAATCCAATGCCAAGCTCTTAACTTTGCAATCCAAATACGCAGTAACGACCTTTGGTGATTCGGCAATTCGCCCGTTCCGCCGCGAATTTCACACAGGCTCTCTTCTGCAGCGCTGTCATAGGCAATCCCTCATCAATGTTTATTCGTTTCATAGTCTCTATCCTGTGATTTCTCGAACCAATTGACACCCTAAACCATCTTGCCAATTCGCCGCCGCACTCAACGCTCGCTTATTTTCTCAATCAAGGTTCAACTATAATAACGCCCTTCATCCACGGATGGTACTCGCAGAAGTAGGCATACGTTCCTGGCGTCCTGAAAGTGTATGTGAAACTGTCACCAGGGTTGAGGTTCCCAGAGTTGAAGCTCCCATCCAAGGCTGTGACGGTATGTGGGGCCGTATCTGTATTTGTCCATGTGACAGTGTTGTTTACTCCTATCACCACGGTTATCCTAGCTGGGAAGTAACCCTGCGAGGATTCGTTCACAGCAGCTCCCTTTGTTATCAGCACATTCGTGCTGTAACCGTTCTGAGTCAGGGAAGTGGTGACCGGTGTCGCATTGGACGCTGCGTTGGGAAGCACCACCAAATATCCGAACATACCCACCTGCACATGATAAGTGCAGACGAACTCGTATATGCCTGGATACTTGGCGACGAATGTGTATGTTGCAGTGACGTTCCCTGGGCGACCAACTACCCTTACACCCGGAGAGTTATGTAGAGCACTGGTAGTGAACTCCCTTCCCGTAAGGTCATTGTAAAGGCCTGGAACAGAGGCATTAATTATGATGTCATAGGGCTCCCCAATCACGAAGTCGTGGGCCACTGTGTCGTTGTTGATGAAGGTGAGGTGGACAGTATCTCCTTGGTTCACGATTATGAAGTACGGCGAGAACCTGTCCTGCCCAGATTGAGTCTCTTCCCACTGAACCCAAATATTTCTGTCAGTTGTGGACTGATTCATGACCGGGAGCGACCAATACTCGTCTTCCAAGGACGAAACTCCCTTCGTGACACTCAGCACCTGATTCTGCAGTGAAGCAAGCTCAGATGAATTGATGCCCAATTGTGTCTGAAGCTGGCTTACCTTGTTCTGCAATGATGATATCTCGGTCAGATTTGTGTTGACACTGTTCACGTAAGCGATTGAGACAACGATTAGTGCAAGTGTAAGCACGACTGCGAGGGACTGAACCGAGGAGAGTCCTATTTTGCCACTCTTTCCTGCGTTCATGACATATTTTCGCCGTTCGAAGTGAACGCGAGCTGTGGCATTAGTGTGACCCCTAACACGTTAGAACTCCGATGGAGATTAATCTTATATGTATGAAGGTAAACATCAACCTACATGTGCAGTGAAGAGCTTCTGTTCCCGAGAGCGACGGCTCGTGACACCCTCCGGGAAGTGGCCAGGCTGATGGTGTCGGAGAAGAGTTCCGAGGTGTTCGTGATAGATGACGAGGGTAAGCCTATCGGTGTCGTGAGGTACATCGATGTTGTGAGATCCGTAGCTAACGGTTCGCACCCAGAAAGGACCTCGGTCCAGGAGATAATGCTCAGGCCGCCGCCGACAGTTAGCGAAAACGCCACCCTGGAAGAAGTTTCAGAAGTTCTCAAGAGTACTGAAGTCAGAAGGATTCTGGTTGTGCGCGGCGGCGATATCACGGGCGTGATTGAAGCAGGAGAGCTTTTCGACTTGGTTTCTTCACCCCTGGAGAAGGTGGAGGTCTACAAAGCCATGTCTGTCAAAGCTAGGCTGAGAATGGTCGAGCTCCTTTCGCTCAGGGCGATGAGCGTTGACGAGCTGGCAGAGGAGCTTGGGATCAGACCCATCACTGTGAGGCACCACATTGGCGTCCTTAGGAGGAACGGCATTATAGAGGAGCTTCAGGAAGGCAGGTTCGGTAAGGTCGGCAGGCCGCTGAGTCTATTCAGGGCCACTCGGTCCGTGCTTAGTAGGAGCGCCCTCCCATCCAGCGTGGCCCCAAGCGGCTGATGTATTCACATGAACTGTTGCTCAGGGCGGGGAGATTCAGTCTCTTTCAGCAAGGTGCAGTGTCTTCAGATACTGGTGAAAGCTGTACGCAACCACCGCGAGCACTAGGAGTGTTGCACCATGCCAGATTGCTCCGACTTCCATCGAAAGCAACTCGTACCCGTACCACTCCAGAGTCTCTTCGAGCAGGTGCATCACTGCTATGAAAACGAACACGTACCCCACAAGTAAAATGCCCTTGAATATCGTCCGCTGGACCGCATAACGCTCGAGGAACCTCCTGATTCTGGTTGTCTCCACGAGAAGGAATATCGAGGCCCCGAGCATGGGTATACCAAGTACGAATATGTGAATCAGCAGCAGTACCTCTCTAGCGCCCAAGAAGCCGCACCCTCCTTAAATCGAAAGGTAAATTCCGTAATTGCATTGTCCCTAACCTATTCATTCCTGCGTTAATCTTTTTATCATATTTATAACACGCATCATATTAACCCCTAACACGTTAGGGCTAATCCATAAACGATCTCCGCTCCATCGATTGACCATGGCATCAATACGAAAATCGTTGCCTGTAAAGTATCTAGGGATCACACTGGCTCTTCTCTTCCCGCTTTGGACCACACCCGCCTTTGCACTCACCCAAGGTGACTTGGTCAGCGGAGGCTCGATATGGCTGGAAACTACCATAGCAGTCGCACTCGCATTCGTTACAGCAATGGCCTTCTCGCTTCAGATCGCAAGGGGCTACTTCATCAGGATACTTAACAAGTTCACCCTTCGACTGGGTGCAGATATCTGGTGGCTCGCGTATGTTCTGATCAGGGACGCCCTGATCTTCATTTCATTCATAATGGGCCTTCTAGTCTTCTTCCCTGGCACATTCCTCGACTACCCGATAGCTGTTCCTTTCATGCCCATCTCTGTGGTACTCTTCGGCCTTGCGCTTATAACAAAGCTCTACTTCGATGCAGACGACAACAGGAACGCCTTCAGGGCTGTCACCGGGTTTGTGTTTGCCGGCACCCTTCTCTGGATCTTCGGAACCGTGTTCATAACAGAGACGCCACTGGCACTTTCGACTCTTCCTCCCGGTGTAAGCAATGAAAGCGGCTTCTGGTTCTACGTCTACAACACATTCAGCTCGACGACCAATCTGGCACTCGCAATGACTTCATTCTATGTGACGTTCGCAGCACTTGGAGTACTCGCCATACTGGGATTCGCGCACCCAATCCTGCACTCACGGCTGCCAAAGCTCAAGAGGGCTGTCACCTCGTCACCTGCAACCCCTGTGTCCTCACCCCTCCCGAGCGTGTCGAGGGTTGTCAGTGCTGACCAGGAATCAGCACAGGTGGAGAGAATCGAGCCCGCAAGGACCACGAATGCGGTGCAGCAGAGGACTAGAGAGAAGGTCGACTACATAGCGTAGGTGGCTCCGATGGTCCTCTACAAATTTATTGTTGACGAATCGAGATGCATGAACTGCGGGGCCTGTATGGACCTCTGTCCTCCCACGTGCATAGAGTTTACCAGAGCCGATGATGTAAGATTCTACGGTGAGCTCTTCTCCGGTCGGCCTGTCGACGGCATTCTGGAGGGCGCACCGAAGATCTGGATGATGGAGAAACCATACCTTCCCATTCAGGAGAGGTGCACCGGCTGCCAAGTTTGCGCCAGGGAGTGCCCTACAAACGCCATAACAGTTGTGCCTGACGACTCGAAGCCAGCGACGCTAAGGCCCAAGCCTGTAATCCTTAGGACTGACCTAGCAACAAAGCAGGACGACGGGTACTGGCATCCCCTCTCAGAGTACACACGAGAATACCTCAAGAGGCCAGTGAGAAGCCCGTGGTCGAGGGTGGCGGACTGGAAGCCGACAACCAGACCGAGGGAGGTTGGCGAGACTTGGAGAACAATGGAGGCAGAGGAATAACAAAGGCCCCAGAACTGCGGCAAGAGCTACCCATCATCTCGCTACCACGAGAGGCCGAGCTCAACAGGGAACTTTCTACTGCAATGGACTCTTTGATCGATGCCATAGACTCCCCCCGAACCCATCTCATACTTAGAAACGCTGTCCTAACTCTCCTTGAGTTACCAGGCGAAGATTTCAGCATCCGCAAGGTCTACGAACTGCTGACGGATGACAGGTTTCGGAGCAGCGTGATAAGCAGACTGGGCGAAACGACGCCTCCTTGCTGGAGCGAGGAGTGGAGTCTGCTCTGGAGAAAGGACGCAGATCCACTTCTTTCCATTTCGCAGCAACGTATAGTCAGACTGACCGGTCTCCTTACCTTCTGGACAAAGGAATGGGGCGAAATACAATACGACATTAAGAGACACATTGCAGAGATGTTGAAGGGGATGGCAGAGGGTTGAGTAGTTCAGCGTTGCAGGACCTCGACGAGGAGGCTGAGGTGCTGAAGCTCTCCATGCAGTCCCTCAAGGAGTACTATGGCTTAAACCCAGGAAGACACGCGAAATCGGCGAGGGAGATTGGGTATCAGCTCGGGCTGGAACTCGCGAGGAGCCTGCCTCATCCTGCGCCTGAGGATGTGAACGAAGTGGTGAAATTGCTAGCTTGGTACTGGAGCACTTACAGGATAGGTGAATTATTCTGGGCCAATCAAGAAAGATCCCTCCTGGCAATACGAAATTGTTCGGATTGCATAGGCCAAGGTTACGGCGCAGGTTACACTCTGTGCCCATTCAAGGAAGGGCTGCTCAAGGCGGTCTTGGAGGCAAAGCTGTGCAGACAGTTCTTGGTAAGAGAGGTGGAGTGCTGCGGCACGTGCGCTCCTAACTGTGTCTTCGAGATAAAGTCCACGCCTGAGGACTAGCGTGTAGCAGGACACAGATGGATGTCGTCCTCTCCTGCCACCTGGCCCACCCTCAGAGGCTGGAAACTCAGAGGACAGTCTGCCGTGGTTGGAATATCTCGAACTCTGCATTCCTGCCTCCGGAACAACAGCTTTCGACCCTTACCCCGCGTAACTGATCGGAATTCAGTCTGTCCCTCATCGAAGCACATAAGGATAAAATGCCTAAATCTGATTCCGCGTACGGAGGATTGACGGTTGAAGGTCTTGGTACTGCACATAGGCATGGGGAGGAGCGGTTCGGAGCTGGTCAGGCGCATTTCAGACAATCATGCTGGTGATGACCTTGATGTGGCAGGGATCGAACCGCTGGAGAAACACGGGTTCTACGGGTGGCTCGTTAGGTCGTTCATACCTGGTTTTCAGGCGCCTGTGAGAGAGGTCGACCTGAAAGGGTACGACCTAGTTTATCTTATCGTCCCGAAATGGGGATACAATTGTCCCCCGGTAAACGGCTTCCTAAAACAGCACGACTTGAGGGGATTGAGGCTCTCGCTCTTGGTCACATATTCAAAGGGAGATGTCTCAGGATACTCGGAAAGACTGGTGGGAGCGGCAATGAAGAGGGGGGCAAACGTGGTCGGGAGTCTGGCGCTAAGGAGAGGTGAAACATCGTCTGGCTTGGTGGACGGATTCATTCGACAAGTCTCGCAGCGTGTTAGAAACGTGTCTGGCGACTCACACGAGCATGAAATCGTATTCATCGGCATGATCAACATCAACAGAGACGGCTACCTTCAGGGAGTGGTCGATGTATGGCGGTGCAGAGGCTGCAAGAAGCTCTTCTGTGATGACAGGCGGTACGGTGAGGGATTGGGATCAGGCGTCGGGTTCAAGGAGATTCCTGACGATGAGCAATGGGCCCTCCTGATATGCACAGACACCAAGGGTGTCTTCATGCAAAGCATTCCTGTCAAGCCCGGGAAGAGGCTTGAACACACCTGTAAGAATGGAGAGAAACACGAATTCGTCGTCGAGCACGACTGGTCCATTAATCCATGTGACACAATAACTATTCACAGGTTGTACATGGTCAAGGATTACCTCAACAGGGGGATAGAGGCCGGCTATTACAGGCTGAATTTAAGGCGGATTCAAGAGGTGTAATGGCGGTGCAAGAAATCACACAGCAGAAAGTTGCAGAGACGGCGTCTGATTCTTCCAAGCTCACGCACAGGGGCTTTGCTGATAAACCTGTGCTTGTCTTCTGGGAAACGACAAGAGCATGCCCGTTATACTGTATTCATTGCAGAGCCTCCGCTATCGACTTGCCTCTTCCCGGGGAACTTACAACAGAGGAGGGATTCAGTCTTATCGACCAAGTTGCATCATTCGGGAAACCGTATCCAACGCTCATCTTCACAGGAGGCGACCCTCTCAAGAGGGCCGACCTCTTCGAACTGCTGCTATACGCATCAAAGCTAGGTGTGGGATTCGCCGTCTCTCCAGCCGTATCAGAGCTCCTGACAGAAGACACGCTCAAGAGGATGAAGGACCTCGGCGCTTCATCCGTGTCGATTAGCCTTGACGGTGCCACTGCCGAGCTGCACGATTCGATTAGGCGAAGGGCAGGAACGTATGAAAGGACTGTGAATGCGATCGAGACGGCCCAAGATATTGGCCTGAACGTGCAAGTAAACACAGTTGTAATGAAGAAGAACTTCCTTGACCTACCACGCGTGTTCCACCTCATAAGGAATCTCGGGGTAAGGACATGGGAGCTCTTCTTTCTCGTCAGGGTGGGAAGAGCGACAAACGTAGAGGAACTCTCGCCCGACGAATGCGAGAGCGTGTGCAATCTTCTCTATGACGCTTCATGCTATGGTCTGACCCTGCGCTGCGTTGAAGCGCCTTTCATCCGAAGGGTTGTGAGGCAGCGGCTCCGCTCAGGCGACTACTGGAAGGACGAAATGTACCTTAGACTGAAATCCGAGCTGCTGAGACTGGATGGCGGCCCCACCACTCAGTCATCGTTTCATTCGAGGGGAACACTCGATGGGGACGGCGTGATCTTCGTTGCCTACGACGGCACAATCAATCCCGGAGGTCTCATACCAATCGCATTGGGTAACGTAAGGAGCGACAGCCTTACAGAGATATACAGGTATAGCGAGCTCCTGAGAAAGATAAGAGCCAGGGAGATTCACGGCCCTTGCGGTGTGTGCGAGTTCAAGGATGTCTGTGGTGGTAGCAGGGCCAGAGCCTTTTCAGCCAGTGGAGACCCGCTATCATCCGACCCTGCCTGCATACAAACCGTCTCGCAGGGCAGTTAGCCCTAGGGCGGGAGCTGCATCATCGTCGCAAGCACCAGGATGACCAGCATAAGCAGGAGGTTTGCCATCGACACGACTCTGCTCTTTCGCCTGACAGCTTTCAACTCATCCAGTTTTCCTTCCGCCGCGAACTTCACTATCCTTTTCCCGAAGTAGACGTTATGTGTATAGATGAGGGCCAGAAGCACCACCACGAGTATTATCTTTACAAGCAGAATCTCTCCCGTGTAGGTGTCGAAGAGGTCGTTTGTGGATGGAAGATACCACGAAGCGTTGTATATCCCAGTCAAGACAAGAATAGCGAGCATGGGATTAATCATCCTCCCAAACTGCTTTGCTATCCTTCCGACCATCTTTGTTCTCTCTGCCTCGTCGTCTGTGATTAGATGGGAGGCGGGCACGACAACCAGCCACATGAAGAACGACCCGCCAACGAATAACACCGCACTGAAAAGATGGGCCCAGAGCATGAATACTTTCAGGAGAGTGTATCCAATCACTTCTCTTCCCCAGCGACTGGCTAACTCTCATTTTCTAACCGTTTCTCTAAACGTGTATTTTCGTGTACGCGTCCGGATTCGGAGCGCTGGAAGGCTCGGTCCAACCTGCACCGATGACACCAGGCGTGCCATCAGTGTACAGGTATTCATCCCTCAACGCCTTCCAGGAGGCGTCCGCACTCACGGCAAACGGCTGGCCGCAGAGGCGCAGACAACGGCAGAGAATCGCCAAGGAGGCGAGCCTGTCCCTGCCGTAGTCAACGCCGCATTTGGCGCACCTGCTCACAGTCCAAACTGGGTGCTCCAGCTTTCCACCGCAGACTGGACACTTCGATGAGGTCCCACGTGGGCTCACGTATATGGTACGGTTGTTAGATTTGTACTCCACCATAGACTGGTACATCCTGTAGGGCCACCTGTTGAGATACGTCCTGAGCTTCTTACTCTTCTTCGCACCATCGCTCGTCTTCCTTATCCCCTTGAGATTCTCGAATACAAAAGAAGCATCCGGGTTCTCTTTCACAATCCTAGTGGAGAGCTTGTGCAGTGCGTCCTTTATCCTGTTCCTCTGCCTCCCCCTCGTCTCCCTCAGCTTCTTCGCTCTCTTCTGAGTGTTCTTCACATGTAGCTGTATGCTCCTTCTCCTTCTCGAGAAGTCGTTCTGTATCTGTGATATTCTCCTTATCGACAGCGTTTCAACTCCTTCGAGCCTCGGCTCTCTCTGTGTTGAAGCCTTCGTAGTGTCTATTGTGGCGAAGTTCAAATCCTGCGCCACGAGCCTGCTCCCCAGCGGTTTCTCTTCTCCTCTCACAACGAACGTCAGGCATACCTTTCTGTCAGTGATGAGGAGCTCCGACGCCCTCCCCTTCGAATACGCCTGATAGTGCTTGTTCTTCGTGTTGATTGGTATCCAGACGTAATTGTTAGGCCGCATAGTAATTCTCACCTTGCCCTCAACGATCTTGAACAGCTCCCCGTCTATCCTCATTGCAAGCCTCTTCATTTCAGGTATCCTCAGCTCTCCGTGATGATTCTTCCTGTAAGACCTCAGCATCGCAACAGCTGTCCTGCAGACAGGGTTGATGTGGTGCCGAGTGTAGTCATATCGGGAGTAGAACCACTCCCTGATTTCTCTCCTCAGAGCAATCGGAGATGGTATACTGTGTTTCTCGTCCCTCACAGCATCCCTGTAAGCAATCTGAATGGCGTACCTGACCGCGTCCTGCATATCCCTGAGGTACTGCAGCACTTCTTCTGGCTGTTCCTGACCCCACACAATCGTCCTCTTCTCTCCCTTTGACCTCCAGGGATGGCTCATACATTCTTCACCTTCTTTGACAGCTGGAATCGATCTAAGACCCGCTAATCATCGATTGGGCATGATCATACACGATTCTACACGTTTTCCGTTAGCAGTTGCACACCCTTTTGGTGAAGTCGCATACCGTTGTATGAAGAGGCGCGCAATAACATTACGACTCCATGGGAGCGATTGTGGGTCCTTCTGAGGGACATGCCGGTATCTGAATCGAAGTACCGATCTTTTAGGGGCAGATGTTGTCAGAAATATACTGCGGGGCTTATAACAGCAACTGTTAGTCATATACCCGCGGAGACTTTGGAACACGACGATTTCGCCAAGCTTCTGATGTCGAAGGAGCGCAAGAAGTGGCAGAATCCAACGACGATAGTAAAGTATTCCGGCGTGCACGAGGGTATGGCTGTGGCTGATTTGGGATGCGGCCCCGGTTTCTTTACCGTCCCAATGGCATCTGCCGTCGCTGAAACCGGGGTCGTCTACGCTGTGGATTCAGACCCGTTAATGCTCGAGCACCTGCGTGCCGCAGTCAGAAGGTCAGGCGTTCATAACGTGGAAATAATACAGGCAGATATCAAAGAAACTGGAATAGCCAGTAGAAAAGTAGACGTGGCGTTCTTTGCAAACGTCTTCCATGACATCTCTGATAAAGGTGCGTTCCTGAATGAAGTGAAGCGCATCTGCAAGCGCACGGGGAGAGCGGTAGACGTTGACTGGAAAAAAGTCAGGTCACAGGTCGGCCCGCCATACGCGTTGAGGCTCGCGGAGGGTGAGGCCAGAAGGATGCTTGAACATAATGGCTTCAGAGTTCTTCGCCGCTTCAATGCAGGGCCATATCATTACGGTCTTGTCTGCCAACCGAACAGGTAGTCCCATATACGAATTGTTATTTGACCGCATAGGTCGCACTCCTGTCTTTTTGGAAGTGATGAAGGACCTCGGGCAAGTCCTGCCGACCGTTTCATGCAAGGTCGGCCTTGCAGGCATCGACAGGTCGTAGCGGTATCAGAAAACCATGTTCTGTACGCCTTGGCGCGTGACACCCACGACTATTCGATTCTAAAGGATCATGGGCTCCTGCTTGAGAGGTATCCCATTCTCGCGTATGGGCGAATGGCTCTCATTACCTTGACCTCTGCCTTTCTAAGATGTTCCTCGAAAGTCGACCTCGGCATTCGAGCTCTGGAGGCCATCTCCTCGAGTGTGACCTTCTTTGGCATCGAATAGTATCCCATCTCTATTCCCTCGACAAGTGCCTTCAACTGTTTCGTGGTCAGTGTGCCGATAAGGTCGTCGATGGATATTGTCATAGCAGGCCTGGCCGAATGGCTTTCTAACCTCCCTCTTCCTTCAACCGTCACACTTGAGATTGCCTCGAGGTTTTCAATCGCCGCCTTCTGATCCTCCTTCGTGAAGGCGAAAAGCTTGACATGTTCCAGCCCTCCGCTGTAAACCACTGGCATTATCGGGATGCAGTTCGAGGCCTCCACTATCGCGACGGAAGAATTGCTGGCCGCGCACCTGCATTTTATGACCGCCTCGAGAGCTTTGTTAGAATACCTGTGGATATGGATGAGGTCGGCAGAGAGTCGCTTTGCGGCCTCTCTTAGGCCTGCCTCGAAACTGTCTATTGAGACTCCACCTGATTCGGCCTCCAGTATGTCAACCTCCCTGTTGCACCAGCGCAGAATCTCCACTTCTGGGAAGGCCTTCGACACGTTCGAGAAGGGGAGGTCGTGGTCCAATCTCAGTGTGACCTGGTACATGTTCGTCTGCTGGCCAGCCTGCCCCGCCTTATTAGTGTTGGAGTGTGTTACAGGATGGCTCAGCCCTTTAGTCACATTGGCACCCTGGCGAGCTACCGGCAGGCGCCGGTAGAAAGCTATTCTTCATGCGCCCGCTGGTCAATTTCATGGCAACGTTCCTAATAGAACACAGGTGGGACGAAGGGCGATCCGAGGAAGCCAAGTCTCTGGTCTCGAAGATTGTGGACATGGCTGCGACAGGCAAGCTCCCGAGGGGCTACAGGCTGCTGAATGTGGTACTCAACAAAGAGGACAGGTGCGCTGAGTGCCTCTGGGAGGCACCGAGCAGGTCTGAGCTGGAGAATCTTGTCAAGTCAATGAATCCGCCAACAATCCACACACTCAGTGAAGCGCAGATCCTGTACGGCTTGGACAGGCTCACCAGGGTCGCCTAGCGCCTTTTTTTCTTGGGAGATGAAGGCTAATTGCGTTTAATCGACGAACATGCGAGGAATGACATTGTTCGGTTCTTGGGGAACAGGCTCGTGGACGGGAAAAGAGCGAAGTTGCTTACGTTCTCCACCAAACAAGATAATCCTAGATGCGAGTACTGCGATGAAGTGAGACTGCTGGCAGAGGAGCTGGCCAGCGTTTCTGCAGGAAGGATAATTGCAGAGCATCACACGCTCGAGGAAGCCGCGGACTTGGCCAAGAGGCTCAGGGTGAAACGGGCTCCAGCCACAGTGGTCACAGACGCAGCCGGTGAGCTGGCGATGAAATTTTACGGTCTCCCTTCAGGCTACGAGTTCGCCGCGCTGCTCGAAGACCTGGTCGATGCGGCTGTGCGGACACCGTCTGGTCTGAGCGAGCAAACACTGCAGTCTCTTCGCAAGATCACCACGCCGGCACACATTCAGGTATTCGTCACACCAAGCTGCCCTTACTGTCCAAGGGCGGTCAGGATTGCACATCAGTTCTCTCTGGCAAATCCGAAGATGATAGACGCGGAGATGGTAGAGTCGATGGAGTTCCCAGAGCTAGCAGAGAAGTATGCCGTAATGGCTGTTCCCAAGGTTGTGATCAACGACAGGGTGCAGTTCGAGGGAGCTCTGCCTGAGAAGATCTTCCTTTACAAGCTTATTGAAGCTGTCGGCGAGGGCTGAACTTGGCGGAGACGACCAAGCCCAAGGTTGAGGTCAAGCTTGTCAAGGACTTCGTCTTCAAGGCGGTGTACCCGGGTACGCAGGGCGTGGAGCTTACGATGGATGAGCGGCCCCCTCTCGGCAGCCTAAAAGGGCCGAACGCCTCAAGGGTCCTGGCCTCGGCGATAGCAAACTGTCTGAGCGCATCGCTGCTCTTCTGCTTTAGGAAGTCGAGGCTGGAAGTCGAGGGCATGGAAGCGGAGGCTGAACCGACTGTACTCAGGAACGAGGAAGGTTACTGGAGGGTGGGGAAGGTGGACGTCCGCATAAGGGCGAGGCTACGAGATGGTTCGGACAGGGAGAAAGTGAGACGTTGCATCGAGATCTTCGAGAAGTACTGTGTCGTGACGGAGGCTGTGAGGAATGGGATTCCTGTTAGCGTCGGGGTTGACACAGGAGTTACAAGCTGATGTCACTCGACGACGAACTCGAGAGGATACAAAGGAGAAAGCTCGAAGAGATCATCAGCAGGAAAAGCACGACTGCAGCTGGAAGCCAGCAGGTTAGAAGCATACCTGTAGGTGTAGTGACGTTCACAGACGAGAACTTGGTTACCGCGATAGAGAAACGCAATCCAATGGTTGTTGACTTCTGGGCACCATGGTGCGCTCCCTGCAGAGTCATTTCACCAGTCATTGAACAGCTTGCCGAGAAATATGCTGGCAGAGTCGCTTTTGGGAAGGTCAACGTCGATGAGAACCCGTCTGTGGCGTCTCTCTTCCAGGTCCAGAGTATACCAACAATCATGCTCTTCGGCGAAGGACGCATCTGGGACGCGATAGTCGGGGTTGTTCCGAGCCAAGTCATAGAATCGAGAATAGTGTCGCTGCTAAATCAAAGCACGTCCCTTACCATGAAGCTTGATACCTGACCGTTATCAGAGCTAGGCAAAAGCAAGGATAACCTCCTCCATCGTCAAGAGTAATCCTGGCGGTACGAAGCCTGGAGCAGACTGGGCGTAACGCGCCTCCCTAAAGTGCGCCACAATAATCAACACAAAACCGGTTTTCCACTGTTCAATGATTTCCAGAACGCTGCCGCAATAGCATAAATACCACAGGGGGTGCGTAGTCACTCAAATGGCTAGGACGAACATCTCTGTGGACAGGTCCGTCTTCGAAGAATTCTCGAGATGTGCTCAAATGCAGAACAAGACTCTCTTCGCTTTCGCAAACGAATCTCTGGCTACAACTTCGAAGATCTGCGCCGAGGGTGGCAATCCCTCTGACCTTTACAGGATGTGGCGCTCCATCTCGCTTCTGAAGCAGATCGACGTTATAACGCTTCCCTCAGAGTTCGTCGACGACCTAATCGGGAGACTCTACAAGGGAGACAGGGAGGGGACGCTCAAGATGTTCCAGGAGCTGGGGGCATCACTCGTCGGGTTGCTCAAGATTATAGCAAAGGACATCGACGGGCTGGCAGAAACAGCGAAGGACTTCATGCTCATTCTCCCCGTGAAGAGCCTCAAGGTGACGAGCGGGGGGCCGGGTGAGATAGAGATAAGCATCGTGGGGGCTGGAAGGAGGATCGAGTCCACGCAGTGCACCTTCGAGTTCGTTAAATCTGTCCTGAACGGCTACGGTTACGACACAGTAGGGCATGAGATAGGAATCGGCACAATCCAGCTACGCGCAACCAGGCGCTCCTCATACTAACTGGATGCTGCCGAGCCGGTGTGTTCTCTTGATGCGATTCCGGCTTGTTCTACCAGCTTACTGCGTTTGTCGACGGACCACGAAATGACGCAGAGCACAAATCAAAAAAGAATGGGGCGGAGTTCTCCGCCTACGAAACGACTACAGTCCCTGTCATCCATCCTGGCGTCGACATTGCCCCTCCTAAGCCGTTTGGACCAGACCCACAGAGAGTCATGCAGAACCAAGTGTATGTGCCAGGTGTGTTGATCTCAAAGTATGCCACGACGGTGGACTGCGTTGGGACTGGTATGTTGATACCAAGTGACGGAATTGTAAACGTGTGAGCGATGACCGAAGGAGGCACGCTGGTTTCGTTTTGCGCACCTCTTATATCGATGCCGGAGCTCGTCTGCCTCGAGTCTATGAGTGAATCATTGATTACAAGTATACTGTTCCCCACCGTGCCCGAGACATCGGAATATTTCGCCTGTGTGAGATTTGCAGCGCCGCTGTCGTAATTGATCAGCACGAGCTTGATCAGCCTATGTGCAGGCAGGGAGATGTTTGCAGATGACTGGAGCCCCTTGGGACCCAAGACGTAGAAGGCAGGCTGGTCGCCAACGCTCGAGTTGTAATGGTTGTTTGTCGTCACCACGAGTGTCAAGACGTATGGGGCGGGGGCCTGTGCACCTCCCTGGCCAGTCATCACCGTTGTGACCGTGACTGTCTTTGGGCTTCCTGAAGTCCCAGCGATGTACCCGACTCCGATTCCGACAAGGACCAGAACTACCGAGAGAGCGGCGAGAACGCCCTTTTCTTTCATGAACGTCAAACCGTTGCGGGCAGTTAAATCTGTGTCCGTCAATCTGTTCACAGAAGCACACAGATGTACGTTCTTGCTTTTAACCCAGAATTCACAAACTGATGCGTGGAGGTGTCCGGGTTGAACGCAGACGATGGTTTCCCTGGAACGAGGGGGCTTGTCGCGCTCATAATCGTGGTCGCTGTGATTTTGGTTGCTGCAATTCTGTCCGTCCAGATTGAGCAGACTCGCCCGACCCAGCTTGGCGCGGCGCAGTCAAGCAACGGGCAGTACAGTCTGACATTGGTCGAGGTGATGGACAGCAGATGGAACTCTACTCTTGCACAGCCAAGGTTCTATGTTCTGGGCCAGAATGGTCTGGAATCTTCAGCCAACATTCGGCTGCCAGTCCATACGCCAATACTCCTGACAATAATCTCCTACGATACGCCCACACCTGGATCTGAGGCGCAGTATGCAAAGGTTAGCGGTACTGTCGGAGGAACTATATTCCTTATCAACGGTACTACAGCCATGGGGACCTCAGTGAACGAGGAGTGGGGCAAGAACGTGACATCTGTATCTGTGGCCTCGCTGGCGCATACATTCAGCATACCACAACTGGGGATAAACATCCCAGTCGTGGGGGGAGACACCGAATTGGTCCACCTGTATCTGAATGAAAGCGGTACGTTCCAGTGGCTCTGTTTGACTCCCTGCGGCGCCGAAGCGATGTCCACTGCCGGGTGGATGGAAGGGAGCGTAACGGTTGGCTGACAGTAACTGGTATCCCCTAGGTGTGATACCGAACCTAGTAGCACGGTGAGAGGCTTGGAGGAAAAAAGAAAAGGGCGAAGGAATTTCCTGAAGTGGCTGGCCGCTCTTTCAACAGTGACAATATTTGCAGGCATCGCATCTGTTCTCAGGTCTATATCCAACCCGGCACCGACAGGCTCGTCCCTGACTTCATCGCGGACCGGCTTCCCACGTTACAAGGTGGCGAACCTGCGCGACGTTCGTGTCAATCAACCCGTGGCGTTTAACTATCCTCTTGACGACGAGCCGAACGTCCTTGTGAAGCTAGGCCAGCCAGCCGCAGGAGGGGTTGGCCCCGATGGGGATATTGTGGCCTTCAGCACCATCTGCCAGCATCTGGGGTGCATCTACGCATATCAGGTGCCTGGGTCTTCTCCCAGCTGCAATGCATCTTTCAAAGCACCTGGCCCTGTTGGGTACTGCTGCTGCCACGGAAGTGTGTTCGACTTCGCCAATTCTGGTAAAGTACTTGGCGGCCCCTCTCCGCGGCCAGTCCCCCAGGTGAAGCTGGAGGTAGACGCCTCAGGTGATATATACGCGGTGGGAATGGAACCACCGACCATATTCGGGCACCAGACTGGGTCAAACGACGTCACATACGACCTTCAAGGGGGCACTCCGGTCGGGTGAGTCTTGGGTGGGTGACGAAGGTGAGAGGGGGCTCCTTGAACGTGTTGCCGCATGGGTCGATTCGCGCCTGGGGCTCTCATACCAGCTACTGAGGCCCGCTCCGGCATATTCGCTCAACCCCTTCTACTGGCTGGGGGCCCTTGCAGTGGTCGCCTTCGTGATACAGGGGGTAACAGGCACAATAATGATGCTCTACTACGTTCCAGACCCAACAGCGGCATACACATCGACCCAATACATCTACAACAATGTCACATACGGCAGATTCCTCGAAACAGTCCACCTCTACACAGCTTACGCCATGATAATGCTTGCGTTCATGCACATGATGCGCGGCTACTTCGTCTCTGTCCACAAGAAACCACGCGAGGTGATGTGGGTGGTTGGCATGGCCATGGGTTTCGTTACTCTGGGCTTCGGGTTCACTGGCTATCTACTTCCCTGGACAGTCGTGTCAAAGTCAGCCACGGACGTAGGCGTCGGGATGATCGATGCACTCCCTCAGCCCCTCTCCTCCTTCCTGAGCTTCCTCATAGTCGGCGCAGGAGGGGACGCGACAGAACTCCTCAGGTTCTACGACCTCCATGTCGTCGTACTGCCCGCTGTCCTTCTGGTTCTACTCGTTGTTAAAATGTACATGCTCGAGGCACACGGTATATCAAGACCTGCGACAGGCAATGGTCGTGGCAATGGCTCCGTCCTTCTGCCGATCTTTCCCGATGTCACGCTCTACCTCTTGCAGCTTGCGGCAATATTCGGGGCGGGCATGCTCCTCATCTCCATCGCTTTTCCACTCAGCCTTCCTCCAGCCTACACGCCGACACTAGCCTCACAGTATACTCCACAACCTGATTGGTACTTCCTCTGGATATATCAGATACTCAAGATATCAGTCTTCGAGACGCTTGGTCTTCCAGTGGCGCTTGCAGCTGTGACTGCGATATTCATTGTCCTGACGGTCCTTCCCTTCATAGACAGAGGGGAAAGGAGAAGAATGCTTGAGAGGCCGGTTTATGTAACGACTGGGATGATATTCGTAGCCGAGGTTGTCGGCCTGGCCTACTGGGGCCTGATAACACCGGGCCAGGTGATACCAGCAGAGGAAGCAGTGCTCGTCCTCGGTTCAATCGCCTTGGTCGTGGCTGTGGTCTCGCTTGTTGTCTACAGGGTATTGTTTTCAAAGGCGGGGCGGAGGAGCGACCATGCGCTTCTCCAGCCCAAAACATCCGCTCTGGTGAGCTTCGTCTTCATCATCATTGTCGCGTCCGGCGCTCTCGCCATAGGAAGTGCCATAAACTCGGTGGTAAGCATAGCACAGTACGGGCCGTCATCAGAGACTTTATCGGCTCTGGCTTCATCCGTGGTTGGACTAGTGTCCGTGGTTCTTGTGAGTGTATACCTGCTTTACCGTTTTGATCTGGCTTCTGGCGCAATCAGGAGAAGGGTCAGAGTACTTGAGAAGGGGTGGCGTATGGGGTTGGAAGATGCGACAAGAAAGTAACTCTTCATTATTCACTCTGTTCATCCTGCTTGTCTTCATGATAGGTGCAGCCGTGACAGCTTTCCTTTGGATTGTTAACGCAACAGGTGAACAGGGAGAGGCAACGTTCGCATCGCTACTCGCCATCGACCTTATGTGCTTTGCCATCATCCTATATGCCTACAGGGTAGGCAGAGCAGGGAAACCTCCGCGGGTCGTGTGGCTGGCTGCAGGGACGGCTTCTCTTGCACTAATTATAGCCGTGAGACTGTTTGTCTGACCGATTGCTTTGACCCATCTCCTTCAGAAGAGTCCTGATACAGCTCCTCACACTGGCCTCTGATACGCCAGCGGCATCGGCTACATCCTTTTCAGTTACGCGCATGCCAAGCAACATACACGCCAGGTAGAGGGAAGCTGCGCCAACCACCATCGGCTGCCTCCCCTGGGCAACGGTTAAGGCCCATCTATAGATTTTCATTGCATTTTCCGATACCTCATCCATGCGGAGGGATGCGGCGATACGACGCACGTAACTGGATGTTTCTGCAGGAAGTGGACGAAATACCCCTGTATCGAAAAGAGCTCTGTAAATCTTGGTCACCTCTTTCTTTACTGGTCTGCGCCATGGCTCTGCTACAGCCGCAGTGATGAGCTCCCTCAAGGTTATAGGCTCGCCTGTCAGCCTGGCAGCTGCAAAGAGCGAGGCCACGGCTACAGCTGCGTCAGACTTCCTCTTCGTTAAGCCAAGGCCACCCAGAAGACGGTATACACCTTCAGCCTCTCCTGTTACTTCTGGAGCGACGTTCAGAGCCCTTGCAAGCCTGTGAATCTGATGACAGGCTCTGTTGCGATCAGCTTGGGTCGCATCACCTCTGTTCAACTGAGAGCACGAAACCTTGGCGAGAACAACGGGCAAGGGTCACTATATTCACCAAACTTGCTCATCGCATCCCCTATCAACTTATTGGAGACCCAAATGAATGCCTGTTCGAGGTGTAAAAGCGCATCTGTCAAATTGTGAACATTTGCTCGCGGCCTGTCATTATCGGTATCTAAAGTTCCCCCAACAGAACATAACAATGCCTTCCTCGACTTCGGTCGTCGGTCACGGTCCGGGTGTCTCGTCGACTTGTTGTGAATGATTCGCGCCGTGAAAGCCGTTTAAGACGAGCCTGGGTCGACTGAACCGAGATGTCTCTCCCAGGCCTTGACCCTTGGACCAATCAACTTGCATCCGACTCAAGAGCACAGCCTCCACCCACTCGTTAACAACGCATGGTGATCTTTTCGACCCGCTGGGATTCGGTGACAGGAAGTTCAGGACGTGGAGGACGTCCTGAGCCATCTGAGCAATTACACAAAGGCGAGTTATGGAAGGTGGATTTCTGCTGTTGCCTACAACAAGGACACTGGATACACTGGCGCTGGTTTCTTCCAGCTCGACGCCATCCCAGGTCATCTACAGCGAGTGCTGGGACGACTAAGCGATGAGCAGAGGCGGTTGGTGGATGACGAAAGGGATGCAGTTTGGTGTCACGGCTGGCATAGCCAATAGACACGGCTGTGGAAAGGAGAACTAACGCACACTAGACACGGGCAGGCACCAGGCTGGTACATCATACCCACCTCCCCTGGTGCATCATACCTGAAGACACAAGTGCGGTGGCCGGTTCTTAGACGCAACTAGGTTCAAGTCTTAGGAACCCACAGGGCTCATCCTTCAGGAACCTTGGGCGAAGAACTTCCTGCTACTTCTTGGGGAGTTCTACACGGATGTAAGCTTCATCGAGAACTATCCGGATCTTCTCACGGGATACCACTTCGTAAGCACCTGTGAGGTAACTCCTTAGAAATGACGACCACTTCATACCGCATTCATGGCGCAGTGTCAACCTTTCAGGCCTGTCCTCAGCCCCTTCGACGTCAAACCAATGAGCCTCTTTGTCGAGGATCTCAACCAGGAATTACGAGAAGCCCAACTCCATCCCTACGCTTTCGTAGAGTTCCCTGGCGAGGGAGAAGTTGCTCCTCCCGAGGTCGAATCCCGCGACCTCCAATCCGTCCGTGTTCGTCGCCCCCAAGATGGGCATGAAGCTCTTCCTGCTCAAGACGATGTAGGGGAAGGCGCGAATGAGTGGGTCGGCTTTCACCCGCTGTGACAGGAGGTTCTGAACGAAGGCGTTCTCGCTGACTCCTTCTCGCCTGGCAGCCGCCCTTATCCCCCTGAGCATCTCGGTATTGAGCCTGAAGGATTTGATCTTGGATTTCAGACTTTCCATAGGTATTACCTTGTAGCACTATGTAAACGTCAACTATATAGCCTTCTCCAGCTCTGTTGGGAACAACCATGAGGAACAAGACCTACGTCTTGGCTATCTCAATGGGGGCAATCATCTCCCTCGCAGTCTTCGCCGGAGCTTCGGTCGTATTCGCGACCACCAATTCGTACAACTGTACTCTTTCTTCAGGAACCCACTGCGGAAAGAGTTACACAGCTTACTCCTTCGACTCCGACGTGACCTCCAACAGCGCATCGCAACCAATCTGCGCGGGATACGTGCTTAGCGGAACAGTGTACTGCACACCTAACATCACCATTGGCTATGGTTCCAGCTTCAGCAACAGCTACTCCCAAAGTTTCAGCAGCTACTACAGGAATGATGGCAGCGGCTCTACAACCATTGGCGTGAGTGACATATACTGCAACTGCTTCTCGTCGCCTTAGCGAAGCCCCAAACCCTTATTTTTTTACTAGAAACCACTTGAGATTACCTTGGAGATTAATCTCCGGAAGAGAAAACTGGTCAAACTATCGCTGAAGCGCATCGTGAGGGAGACAGGATGGTCCCTCGTCATAATCGGTGTCCTCACCTCGGGCCTGACGGCCTGGATTCTCATCCCATCCATAGGCTCCACCCTCGGTTCCAACCTGACCAGCTACGCCAACGGAGTTGCCACCTTCATCTCTGTCGAAGGAAGCGGCAGCGTCATCCCTCCTGCGACGATAAGCAAAATCTCATCAATCCAGGGGGTCCAGGCGGTCTACCCCTTCGTTGTCAACGCGACGTACTTCGTGGTCCACAACTTCACCACGACGCTCGGCGGGCAAGAGCATGTAGTTCCCCTGGCCAGATTCGGGGTGCCCAGCGCCGTCGTGGGTGGACCCAACGGCTTCCCTCCTGACCTGCTGGCCCTCTCTGCAGGGAGGAGCCCAGGGAACGAACCCGTCTTCGCCTTTGAACCATATCTGAAGAACGCGAACCCTCCCCAGATTGATGTCAGCCTCGGGGGGACGAACGAAGTGGTGATAGGCTGCCTAAGCTGTGCCAACATCACTACCACAGGGTCGTACTTCAACGCCACGGCCGTGGGGGAGGTGGCGGTCAACCCGCTCTTCAGCGACGTAGCGCTCTTCTGGAACTCCACCTTCATGATGAACCACCTCGGGCCGCAGCTCTACCAACAGGAGTGGGGGAGCAACAGGAGCAATTACCTGATAGTCAAGGTTGACAGTGTTGCTGACGTCTCCAGGGTGGGGAACACCATCAGCCGTCTGCTGAGCCCACCGTTCCAGGCAAGCTATGACCAGGTCTTCGCCCAGGACACCCAGAGCTTCGTGACCCAGACCGCGCCATTGTACGAAATCATCGGGCTGATCTCCCTGGTCGCAGTCATAGCGATAACCTTCCTTGTGTCGCAACTGGTCGCGAGCAAGAGGAGCTGGGAGGCCGGGATGCTGCTGACTCAGGGGTGGAGGTGGAGGGAGCTCTTCACCCTCTACTCGTACTACTTCCTGATCCTCTCATTGGTCTCCTTCGCGCTCGCTTCACTCATCTCGGTGGTCGCCAGCCACTTCTTCACCTCCACCTACTACATCTTCGCGGAGAAGGTGACCGTCACAGCTGCCGCAGACCCGTTCTACGTGGGCACGGGCCTCCTCCTAGCGGCCTTGATGTCCTTCTTCGCGTCTTGGACCGTGCTCCGAAGACTAAAGAGGATGGGGCTCGATGGAATCCTGAGGGCGTATTAGCATGATCAGGCTCGAGGGCGTCTACAAGAACTACGGCGCCATCAGGGTGCTCGAGGGGATGGACCTTCAGGTGGAGGAAGGGAAGCCCCTCTGCCTCCTGGGGAGGAGTGGGTGCGGCAAGTCTACGCTCCTGAAGCTGCTGGCGTTGATTACCAGACCCGACAAGGGAAACCTCCTCATTGACGGCAAAGGCGTCGCCAAGTTGACCGACGCCGAGATGGACGATATGCGAAGGGAGAAGGTCGCATATACATTCCAGGAGCCGCTTCTAATCCCCTACATCACAGCACTGGAGAACGTCACCGAGGTCACGGGAGCCCCAAAGGACAAGGCCGTCGAGGTGCTGACCCAGCTGGGGCTCGGAGACGGGCTGAACCACAGGCCGCCCAAGCTGAGCGGAGGGGAGAAGAAGAGGGTGGACGTGGCCAGGGCGATACTCAGGGGCACCCCGATACTCGTCGCCGACGAGCCTCTCTCTAACCTGGACCCTGAGACAGGGGAGAAGGTCATGGGGCTGCTGAGGGGCCACGCCGACGCGGGCGGAATCCTGGTCTACTCGTCGGTTGAGCCAAGCGAGACGAAGTTCGCAGCCCAGGTCGTTAATATGGAAAGGAAGTAAGACCAGACATTACTTCTGAACCACTTGTTCGACTGTCGAATGCCACTTCTGCCCCGGTCAATTTCCAAGTGAATTCCAAGTGCCGCAGATGCGTCGAACGATGCAGTAGGTTTGAACACGTCAAGTCCTGGCTGGCGGGGCTGGGATCAGCTCGTCGCTGGGGCTTGTGCTTGGGCCGACCGTGGTGCAGAACTTCGGGCGGCGGTTCTCATTCTACTCGATGGCATTGGTGAGTTTCGCGCTGCTTGGCCTCTCCATAGCATTCCTGAAGGCAGGTCCATCTCATGGGAAGAGCAGAATCGACTATCCGGGCGCTTTCTTGCTCATGGGTACCATCTCCTTCTTCCTACTCTACTTCACTGAGGGCAGCTCCATCGGATGGTACTTGAGCGAGAACCTCGGTTTCCTGGTACTCGGAATCATGTTGTTCGCCACGTTCCTCACCATCGAACGAAAGAAGTCCGAACCGTTACTCCGGCTCGAGCTGCTCCGACTGAGGAATGTGCTGGTAGCTAACGTGGTGACCATCTTCTCCGGCCTTGTGAACTTCGTCGTGTTCTTCGCTCTGGTATTCTACGCGGAACTCCCACCACCCGCGGGTATCGGATTGAACGAGATCTCGACGGGGCTGACGCTGGCTCCGGCCACACTGATGATGTTCGTCGTAGGTCCTTTGGTAGGCAAACTGCTACCGAAAGTGGGTCCAAAGCCCGTGCTCCTGAGCGGGTCAGCCTTCATGCGCTGCGCCAGAAGTTTCTGAACGAATGAATTCTCACTCACTCCCTCGCGCTTGGCAGCATTCTTCAATCCATCAATCAGCTCAATGTCGAGCCTGTAGGCTTTCGTGGCAGATTTGCGACTTCTTACAAGTATTGCAGTGCAATACTATGCAAACGTCGGACATATATATTCCCACTGAGGTTATAAGCGACCATGGAAAACAAGACCTACGTCTTGGCTATCTCAATGGGGGCAATCATCTCTCTAACATTCTTTGCCGGAGTCTCGGCGGTCTTCGCATCCAGTAGTACATACAATTGCACGCTAGCGTCTGGCGGAACCTGTGGCAAGAGCTACAGCGCATACTCCCTAAACACGTACATCAACTCTAACAGTAACTCCGCGACAATATGTGCTGGTTATCAGCTCTCCGGGCAATCGCCTACGTGCGCTAATATTGTAACCGGTGGTGGTGACGATTACACCGGGTCGCAGCAAGTGAGCATCAGCAGTTATTACCATAATGTCAACGGACCTTCAACGACCATATCGGTAACAGACACTTATTGCAACTGTTTTTCACCAAGCCCATAACCAGCTCTAATCTTTATTTTTTCAGCGCGGCCAGTGAGTAGCATGAGTAGACAGGCCCAAAGGCGAAAAGTATTCGGACTGTCGTTGAGACGCATCGCAAGAGAGACCGGCTGGTCACTGCTCATCGTCGGTGTTTTGACCTCGGGGCTGGTCGCCTGGATACTGATTCCGTCGGTGGCGTCGAGCCTGGAGTCAAGTGTCAGCAATTATTCCAACGGGGTCGGGACATACTTTGTAGTCAACACAAGCGGAAGTCGCTGTAACCTCTTGCTCTCTGCAGTCTCTTGCGCACGAATTCTCCCCCGGAATGTCACTGACGACTTCGCGGCGATACCGGGAGTGCAGAAGGTTTACCCAATCATACTTAACTTGACCACGCTCATAGAGCCTTGTTCAGGTACTGCCCAGAATGGAAGTGTTGTGACATATCCCGACTGTCACATAAGTTATACAGCCGGCCTACTTGGAGGCCAGAGAGGGTTCCCGACAAACCTCCTCGCGCTATCGTCGGGGCGTCTTCCCCGAGATCAGCCAGAGTTTGCGGCCAGTCAAACTGTGGCCAACTTGAGCGAAGTCAAGACGGTAACCATCACGTGCCTGTTCTGCCCGGGGACCTCGCCAACGGAGTTTGGAAACATCACAGATCCATTCAGCGCCACGGACGTAGGCGAAGTGGCGCTCAACCCAATCTTCGTGAACGTTTTCATCCTCTGGAATTCTACGTTCATGCTCCACAAGCTCGGCCCTACGCTCTATCGGCAGACCTGGGAGAGCAACGGGAGCAATTATGTCATTGTAAAGGTGGACAGCCTCGCCGACGTTCCACGCGTGGTGAATGCGACCGAACAACTCATCCGAGCGCCGCAATACGGCCTGTTCGGAGTGATGTACGACCAGGCCCTCTCCCAGAGCCTCCAGTCCCTGACCACCCAGACCGCGCCGCTCTACCAGCTCATAGGCATCGTCTCCCTGATAGCAGTGGTCGGCGTCTCCGTCCTCGTGTCCCACCTCATCGCCGGGAGGAGGGACTGGGAAGCAGGGGTCTATCTGACCCAGGGTTGGACGTGGAGAGACGTATACATCCTTTACTCAATTTACTTCCTCGTCCTGTCGCTTGCTGCGTTCGCAATCGCGGTAGTCGTATCAACCTTTGCCAGCCACTACTTCACTGCCACCTACGACGTTTACGGAACCTTCACGACATTCACGGCGACCGTTGACCCGTTCTACCTCGTCACTGGCCTTGCGTTCGCCATCGCCCTCGCCTTCTTCGCCTCCTACACCATCGTCAGGCGGCAGAGGAGGATGGGGCTCGACAGCATCGTGAGGGCGTATTAGCATGATCAAGCTACAGGGTGTCTACAAGAACTACGGCGCTATCAGGGTGCTCGAGGGGATGGATTTACAGGTGGAGGAGGGCAAGCCCCTATGCGTCCTGGGGAGAAGCGGCTGCGGCAAGTCCACACTCCTGAAGCTGATGGCCCTGATAACGAGGCCGGACAAGGGAAGCCTGATTGTGGACGGGAAGGATATGGCCAAGATGACCGATGCCGAGATGGACAGCATCAGAAGGGAGAAGGTCGCATATACATTCCAGGAGCCGCTTCTAATCCCCTACATCACAGCGCTGGAGAACGTCACGGAGGTCATCGGCGCACCCAAGGACAGGGCCGTCGAGGTGCTGACCCAGCTAGGCCTCGGAGACAGGCTGCATCACAGGCCGCCCAAGCTGAGCGGAGGGGAGAAGAAGAGAGTTGACGTTGCCAGGGCGATATTGAGAGGTTCACCTATACTCGTGGCGGACGAGCCTCTCTCCAACCTCGACCCGGAGACCGGCGAGAAGGTCATGGGGCTGCTGAAGGCCCACGCGGAAAGTGGCGGAATTCTGGTTTACTCGTCGGTGGAGCCGAGCGAATCCAAGTACGCCTCACAAGTAGTGAACATGGAAAGGAAGTAACAACCAAACCTCAAGGGCAGGGCCAAAGCAAACAGATTGCTCGTGCATCTCTGCCATTCCTAGGCTGCTAATACTTCCCGAACAACGTGCTTGGTGTCACTAATTTGACCGTCTTGGAGCGTAGCCTTCGGTACATCTCGCTCTCTGAAACGCCAGAGTTTGGAACAATGACGACTACTGGTTTCTTCGCCGCGGCTATCCTTCCCTCAAGGTCGTCTGTCCTCTTCTTCAACCCAGTTTCCACCTCGTAACACGCATCGTTTGTCTCGATGTCTGCTAGAGGCTGAGGAATCAGCCACGTGGAGCACCGAAACCCCCATGCTTTCTAGGAGTCTCACAACGTAGGAAACGAGATACCGGTGTAGCGTGCTTTCCCCCTGCCCTTCTTCTGGCGATGCGTAATACAGGACCACTGATGCTCCATCCTCTCTCTCAAACTTCATTCGCTTCGCCTCGTCTCCCTGCACCAGCTGTCTGCAGCAGTCGTTGATCATGAGCTTCGCATCGTCCTCTTTTACACCGAGTTTTTCAGAGACCTCCCTCGCCATCTCGCTAGCGTAGAACACCCTGCTCTTCAGTACCTCTCTGATCATGCTGAGGACAGCTCCCAGCTTCGCTTCCCGCATGGATGACAGCTCCTCGGTGACGTAGTGCCTAGGAGCGTCTGCTTCTCCCACCCAATGAATCTCCTTCCCCTCGATTTTGGCGATTTTGGGATGGTAGGAGAAGAACCAGGCCTTGTCTTGTGCCACTGCTTTCGCGTCAACGAAGAAATGATCATGGAGAGAGAAGACGGAGTAGCCGATCAGGGGGTCTATCGCCTTCAGCGCGTCCAGGTCTGCCTCGGAGGTCGTCCTGAAGACGAACTGCGTCTCGAACTGGTTCCTTATCCCGTCCTCAAGGTCGGAATAGTTCTGGGTCGAGACCCGTCGCCTCACCAAACCTGCCGAGGCGTCTCAGCCTCTCCTCCGCTGTGATGATGCTCCCTCTGGCGAGGTTGTCGTACCATCGCTTCACGTCAATGTCTTTCAGGAGATGCTTGTGCTTGGCGTGCGCACCCATGCTTCTGCCTTAGTGGCCGATGTATTTGAACCTAGTTAATGGTGCGGTGGCCGGATATAACGGTTCATAGTTCAGAGTGCAAACTCACCTCCAGCTGGCTCGGAGGAGCCGTGCCCTAGCGGCAGTCCTGCAGCAGGGAGACCACAACCCCCCCAATTGCTATCCCCTTGGCTATCTGTGGGCAACGCCATATCACCAGTAAACCAACCAAGACGAAATAAATTACAAAGGGAAAGATTAGCGACGACGTCCCCCAATCTCCGAGGGACGGATTGAAGGCGACGTAGAGGTCGAGAAACATAATTAGGAAACCCAGTGGAAGGGAAATCACTGCTCCGAGTCCTGCGCTTTCCGGAACTTTCAATCCCAAAAGAGTCGGGCGGACGGAATATTTACTCGCTCTATCATAGGACACATCATGAGGAAATCACCCCTCCTTCATACGAGTTCGCCTGTGTCTCCGAACCAGAACGAGGGTAACTAGACCCACCCCGACAAGGAGAACAGCCAAGACCGAATCAAGAACAGGAGATTCGAGAATACCCGAAAGACCACCGT
>Ga0080006_1229221_pt1 | contig 35504 bp, 28 predicted proteins | sample RS3BMetagenome_FD_69209 | JGI IMG/M metagenome (GOLD analysis project Ga0080006, IMG submission 69209) | Ferric oxide microbial mat and aquatic microbial communities from Rainbow Spring, Yellowstone National Park, USA - RS3B (SPADES... ...
CGCCCCCCCCCCCGCCCCGCCTCGCTATACGTGACCTGGCGGGCCGCATCGTCAGACGGCCTATCGCAGCACGATCCGGTAGCTGCAAGCCCTCGGCTTTAGCCGTGGGGTTCTGACGTAGAGCCCCCTTCCGCCCCGTCCGGGGTCCGCGCGGGCCGGGGGACGGCAGCCTCCGGCAGCCGCCGCCCGGCCCGCAGGCCCGCCCGCCGTTCGTGTTCGGTGCGGCTCACCGCTTCCAGCAGTGCGCGCGAACGCCTGCCGCCCGGGGCGTCCTGCCGGTAGCCGGCGGAGGCGAGGCGCGCCTGCAAACCCTGACCGAGCAGGTGGCAGAGGCACAGCCCCAGGGCATCGGCCGCGTCGTCCGGCCGCGGCGGCTCCGCGAGGCCGAGTTGGACGGCCACCATGGCCTGCATCTGCCGCTTGTCGGCGCCCCCGTAGCCGGCAACGGCCAGCTTCACCTCGGTCGGGGTGTACTCGCCGATCGGCAGCCCGGCCCGGGCGAGCGCCAGCAGGATGACGCCCCGCGCCTGGCCCACCGCCGCCGCGGTGCTCACGTTGCGATTGTGGTAGAGCCGCTCGACCGCGGCGGTATCCGGCCGGTACGTGTCGAGCAGCCTGCAGACGGCGGCGTACAGGTCGGCGAGCCGGGCAGGGTCGCCGGGGCCCCGCGGCCGCACGGCGCCGAACTCCACGACGGCCGGCCTGGCGCGACCGCCATCCGGGGCCTCGATCAGGCCATAGCCGCATGTGGCGATTCCGGGATCGATCCCCAACACCCGCAGCGGAGCCGCCTCCCCTTGCCCCGAACCGGCGGGTCCACCCATGGGCGGACCAGGCCGACGAGACCAGGCGTTCGACGCCCTGGACCGGCGGTCCTCTCGTGGGGAGGGGTAGGCGGGATATCGGGCGCGGGAGCGGCGGGCAGGGCGCCGGCCCCCCTACGCCCCGGGCGTCGTGGAGAACCCGGCGGCGTCGGCGCCCGCCTCCCGCGCCAGGCGAGCCAATTCGCCCGCGGCCTGTCGGGCCGGCACCGCCAGTCCCGCCTCGATACGCGCCGCGTCGGCCTGGCCGAGTCCTCGAACCGGGATGCCGGTGCGCCGCAGCACGGCGCCCGTGTCGCCGGGTGGACCGGACAACTCGACCACCAGACCGTCGCGTTCGACCAGCGTCACGGTATCGCCCGGACATCCCGGGAGGCGCCGCTCCACCACCAGCAGGTCGGCGGAGAAGCCAACGACGACGGCGGGGGCCAGGGCCAGGGCCACCCCGGCGCGCGTCTGCCCGATCAGGCCCACGGGCACCGGGCCGGTACCTTCGCGGCGCACGCCGCACGATGCATAGACCACGGCGAACCGCACCTGTGCTTCAGGGGAGAGGATCGCGGCGGCGCCGGCCAAGCCCCTGGCCGACACCGCCGCCGCGACGCGACCGTGCGCCGGCTGGGGCGGGGGCGTCTGGACGCGCCCGGCCGCCGGTTGCCGGGCCACCGCGACCGCGGCGAGACAGGCGACCGCGGCGGCGCCAGCGGCCCACCCCACAAGCCTTCGGCGCAAGGCTCCATCCCCCCGGGGGGCGCGCCGGGGAAGGCCGGCCCGGGCACTCCCCACGCCCCCGAATGTGGCCGAACCGCCCCTGCCGCCATGCGGGCGCGGGGCGGAAGGACCCGGGAGGCAGCATGTCCGCGCGGCGCGCCCCGCCATGCGCGGCCCCGTCCCGCAAGGCCCGCGTCCGGGGCCCGGGCGGCGCAAGGGATCAACCCGGCGGGCACGAATGCCGGGCGGCGGCGGGCCGCCCGCGGCGCCACGTGGAGGTGGGTCCGATGACGCCCCGAGACACCGGCGGTCTCCCTCTGCGGCGGCGGGCGCCTGGGGCGGCGGGGTCCGTCCCCGGATACCGGCGCCGCGCCATGACCACCGCCCTGTGGATGGTGGCGGCCCTGGCCGCCCTCGCGCTGCGCCTGGCGGACGTGCAGGTCCTGCACGGGCGGTCCCTGGCGCGGCAGGATCCCGCCGACCAACTCCGCACGACCGTGCTGCCGGCGCCCCGCGGGGAAATCACCGACCGCAACGGCGAGGTGCTCGCCGTCTCGGTGCCGGCGGACGACGTCACCGCGGACCCGACCCTGATCCCCGCGCGCACGGACGCCGCCCACCCGGTCGACAAGGCGGTCGTGGCGGCCCGCCTGTCCCCCATCCTCGGCGCGCCGGCCGCCTCGCTCCTGCAACGGCTGGAGGTGCCCGGACGGTACGCGGTGCTCCACGCGGACGCGACGCCGGAGCAAGCGGCGGAGGTCTCCAGCCTCAGGCTCCCCGGGGTGTTCCTCGCCCCCACCAGCGTGCGGCGTTATCCCAATCCCTTCTTCATGGGCAGCGTGCTCGGATTCGTCAACGCCCAAGGCGGCGCCTACGGCGTCGAGGCGAGCTACAACAGCGAATTGGCCGGCACCAACGGCTACACGCTGGCGGCGGAGGATCCGTCGGGCCGGCCCATCGCGGACGCCCCGGTCCAGACAGTCCCGCCGACACCGGGCCTCAACCTGCGGCTATCGATCGACGGCGGCCTGCAGGCATCCCTCGAACAGGAGATCGAGGCAGCGGTGGCCACGAGCGGCGCGTCGGCGGCCTACGGCATCGTCATGCAGCCGGACACCGGGGCCGTGCTCGCCGCCGCGGCCTGGCCGACCTTTGATCCCAACGCGCCGGGAGAGGCCTCTCCCGCGGTGTGGGCCAACACGGTGCAGGGGCGGGACCTGGTGCCGGGATCGGTGTTCAAGACGGTGACGGCGGCAGCCGCCCTGCAGACCGGCATCGTCACCCCGAGCACGCCGTTCCTGGACCCGGGGTCGATCACGGTCGACGGCGTGACGCTGCACAACTTCACGCCACTGGAGCGCGACACCACGTTCCAGCGGGCGTTCGACGAATCCGCCAACGTCGTCTTCGCCGGCGTCGGGCTCAAACTGGGACTGCCGACCTTCTACAACTACCTCCACGCCTTCGGGCTGAACGCCACGCCCGGGTCGGACCTGCCGGGAGAGCAGTTGAACGTGCCCCGGCCGGAGGCGCAGGCCTCCCTCCTCGACCTCGCCTCCGAGTCCTTCGGCGAGACGCTGGAGGTCACGCCCCTCTCCCTGATCACCGCCGTCAACGTCATCGCGGACGGGGGGCTCCTCATCCGCCCCCACGTCGGGCTGGCCCTGGTCGACGCCGGAGGCTCGGTGCTCCGGCGGATCCAGCCGCAGGTGGTGCGGCGGGTGATTTCCAGCCAGGTCGCGGCGGAAGAGCGGCAGATCATGGTCGGCGTGGTCGACGACGGCACCGGGCAGCGCGGGTTCATCCCCTGCTACGATGCGGCCGGCAAGACCGGGACCGCGAACATCTACGCGGGGGGGCGGGTGTCCAACCGGTACATCGCCTCGTTCGTCGGTTTCGCGCCGGCCGACCACCCGGCGGCGATCGCGCTGGTCATGCTGGTCGATCCCAAGGGAACCTTCAACGAGGGCGGCGAGGTCGCCGCCCCCGTGGTCCAGACCGTCCTGACCGACGCGCTGCACACGCTGGGCGTACCGCCGCAGTGCACCGCCGCCAACCGGCTGCCACCCGGTCCGAACGCCCCCGGCACCACCGCCCTGGTGCTCGACATGGTCAAGATGCCCGCCCTGCAGGGCCTGACACCGACGTCGGCCAGCCAGGCGACGGCAGCGGTGGGTGTCCGCCTACAGGTGGTCGGCTCCGGTCCGCGGATCCTGCGGCAGGATCCGCCCGCGGGCGCCATGGTCCAGAAGTGGACATCGGTGCAGGCCTACACCGGGGCCGGGGCCCTCCTGCCGGGCTCCTTCGTCCGCGTCCCGGCCGTCGCCGGCCAGACCGTGGCGCAGGCGGCCGCGACGCTCTCCGCGGCCGGACTCGCCATGGACACGGCGGGTGCAGGCGTCGGGGTCGTCCAGGACCCGCCCGCGGGCGCCGAGGCCGCCCCGGGAAGCAGCGTGGAGGTGACGTTTTCCCCATCGGGCGGCGCGCCCGGGGCGACGTGAGCCCCCGGGAACGGGGCGGGCAGGGGGCATCGCCCCGCCCGCCAGGACGGGCGGGCGATCGCCCGGGGGAGGGCCAACGAGGGCGGGCGCCGGCAGGGCCGCGGGAGTCACCCACCCGCCCGGCCGCGCGCAAGGCTCCGGGACGCGGAGAAGCGGCGGAGAACACCCCACACGGGAATTCTCCGCCGCTTCCATCGGTCCCACCCGCCCGCACGCCGCCCCACCCAGACCCTCGGCCGGGGGCGGCCGCGCCGGGACCGGGCGTCACGCCTCGACGACCTCCAGGTCCTCGTCCTCGGCGTGGTTGGTGTAGACGTTGCTCACATCGTCGTGGTCTTCGAGGGTTTCGACCAGCTTGGCCACCTGGTCGGCATCCTTGCCGTCCACCTCGACGGTGCTCTTGGGCTCCATCGTCAACTCGGCCACCGCCAAGCGGACGCCGTGAGCCGCGATGCTCTGCCGCACGGCGTCGAAGTCGTCCGGCGCGGTGATGATGGCGAAGCTGTCGGATTCGACGCGGACATCCTCCGCACCGGCGTCGAGCGCCATCTCCAGAACCCGCTCCTCGGTGAGGTCGGAGTCCGCGCGCTCGATCAACAGGAGGCCCTTCTTCTCGAACATCCACGCCACACAGCCGGCCTCTCCGAGGCTGCCGCCGTTGCGGGAGAAGATGTGGCGGACGTCGCCCGCCGTCCGGTTGCGGTTGTCGGTCTGGACCTCGACCAGGACGGCCACCCCTCCCGGCCCGTAGCCCTCGTAGGACAGTTCCTCGAAGTTGGCCCCCTCGTCGCCGTGCGCACCGCGGTCGATGGCCCGCCGGATGTTGTCCGACGGCACCCCGGCCATTCGGGCGCGTTCGATCGCCAGCTTCAGGCGGGCGTTGGACACCGGGTCGCCGCCCCCCGTGCGCGCGGCGATCAGGATCTCCTTGCCCAGCTTGCTGTACAGAGCCCCACGCTTGGCATCCTGACGGGACTTGCGGTGGATGCGGTTGTGCCACTTCGAATGACCGGACATCGGGTAGGCCTTCCTCCCGGCGCGGCGGCTCTGCTCACCGACCGGCCGCTCGGGCGAAGTGTACCATGGGGCGGCCCGGTCGGCCATGCCGGGTCGGTCGACACCCCTGGCGGCGGGCCGGGACGACGTGGCCCGGAACCGGAAGCGGCGGACGGCACCCGGCCACCCGCCGCTTCTGCAGGAGCCGGCAGAGGCTACCCTCGAGGCGTCGCAAACCCCCGCCGCTCCAGCACCGCCGCCAGGTCGTCAGACTTCCGCTTGAAGCGCGTCCGCCGGTTCTGCGCGATGATGAGGCGGGCCGCGTCCCCCGGCACGGGGAGGTCCGCCCGGGCCAGCAGGCGCTCCCGCGCGCCGTCGAGGACCGTCATCGTCCCATCCATCACCGGATCCTCGGCGTGGCGCTCCAAGACCCACACGAAGAAGGCGTCCGCCTGGTCGTAGGTGAATCCAAGCTCCCCTTCGTCCGTCTGCCCCGGCCAGAGTCCGGCGGTGGGCGTCCGCCCGATCAGGTCCTCCGGCAACCCTGCCGTCTCCAGCAGGCCCCGCACCTCGGCCTTGGTGCAGTCGCGGATCGGCTGCCGATCCGCGATGCCGTCGCCGCGGATGCTGAAGTAACCGAGGAAGTTCTCGATGGCGTTGTCGGTGCCGACGGTGAGGCCCTCGAAGGCATCCGCGAAGAAGCCTCCGGTCATCATGCGCAGCGTCGGCTTGAGGTTGTTGATCGCCCAGGCCAGCTTCCGCTCGTCCAGCGGGATGCCCCGCTTCTCGGCCAGGTGCCGGGCGTGCGCCTCATAGAGCGCCACGGCGGTGCGCCACAGATCCGAGAGGTTGATCGTCTCCCTGGGCATGCCGAGGAGGTCCGCCACCCGCTGGGCGTCCACGATGTCCTTGCCCCGCTCGCCCTGGAGTTCCGCCTCCGAACTGCAGGGCAGGAGCAGGGCGAAGGCGCGGCCCGGGGCGGCCCCCTGCGCGACGATGGCGGACGCGGCGGAATCCACCCCGCCGGACAGGCTGCAGACCAGGGCCCCGCGCTGCGCCGCCTCCATGTAGGCGCGCTCGCCCGCACTGCGCTCCTCGGCGGATGCCGCGGTGTTACGGTCCGTTCCCGAACTCAAGCCGATCCCCCCCGGCAGGACGTCCAAGCCGTAGTGGATATGCGGCGTGCGCGCGTGAATTCCTCTGCCGCCGGCCCCGCCCCCGCTGTTTTCGGCGGCCCGGCACCCCTCGGCGCGCAGACGGACACCGCACGCCCGGCGACACAAGGCCGGCAGCGCCCGCGCGCCGACGCCCGGCGGCGTGCCGGCGCGCGCGCGGCGGCAGCGGCCCGCCCGCCGATGGCAGGCGGGCGTCCCCGTCAAGATTTCGCAACATGGGCCGCAAGCCCGCAGGAAACGGGGGTCTTCGGGCGAAGCCTGTCCGCAAAAGTCATATGCTGCCGAATCCTGTCAGGATGACGGGAACGGGGAATCGCCGCCGGGCCCCACGGCGGCGAGGGGCGAAGTCGGGCCGGTCCGCGGCCCGCCGGGCTTCCTTTCAGTCCGAGCCCCCCATCGGCCGCCTTCCCAGGGAAGGCGACCGCCCCGCAGGCACCGGAAAGGAGCCGGCGTGCTCAAGAACACGGCCTGGCGCCGGGCGGTTGCGTGCGCGTTTACGATGTCCTGCGCCGCCCTTTTCGCGCCCGTGGCCCTCGCCGCAACCCCGGCTTCCGCCGCCCTCGACACCGCCGCCACCGCCATCGCCGTCGGCGCCAAGGGTCCCGCCGTCGTCATCCTCCAGGACACGCTGAACGATTGGGGCGTACCGTCACCGGTGGACGGCTCGTTCACACCGGTGACCGCATCCGCCGTCGCCCAGGCGGCGGCGGACATCGGCGGATCCGCCGACAATCTGATGACGCAGCTCGCGCTCATCGGATTCGGCCCGCGCGCGCCCCAATTGCAACTGGACTCGCGCGGGCCCGAGGTGGCCACCCTGCAGCGCGCGCTGACGCGTGCCGGCGACGGGGTGGGCGCCACCGGGGTCTTCGGGCCGCAGACGGACGCCGAGGTCAAGACGTTCCAGCGGGCGCACGGCCTGGCGGCGGACGGAATCATCACGCTGTGGCAGGTCGAGGACCGGCTGGTGGGCGCCGCGGTCGCCACGGTGGCGTCCCCGGCGCCGCTGCCGGCAGACATCCGGACGCGTATCGCCGACATGGCGTCGGCCCTTCGGGGCCGGGCCTATGCCTGGGGCGGCATCGGCCCGTGGTCCTTCGACTGCTCCGGCCTGGTCGCGTACGTCTACCGGGAGGCCACCGGCATGGTGCTGCCGCACAGCAGCTACCTCCAGTGGCTCTGGGGCCGGTCTGTGGCGCCCGGGACGCTACAGCCGGGGGACCTGGTCTTCTTCGACACCGACGGTTGGGGTCCGTCCCACGTCGGCATCTACATCGGCGGCGTCGACCAGGACTTCGTGGACGCCACCAATCCCGCGGGCGGGGTCCAGATTAACACGCTGTACGACGCGTACTGGGCCGCCCACTACGTCGGCGCGCGCGACATCCTGTCCTGATCCGGCCCGATGGCGGTCCCGCAAACCGCGGCCCCGTTCACCCCGCCCGGCGGGGCGGGCCATGGACGGAGCGGTGGCCCACAGGTCCCGGAGGCCAGGAGTGCCGGGGGCGCCCCCCGGCACTTCCGGCCTCCGGCGCCGACCGCTCCCCGCCCCCTACAGGCGGATACGGCAGAATGCCCGCTTGCCGACCTTCACGACGGCACCGTCGCGCACCGACGCCTCTCCGGCCGGGTCGGTGACACGCCGGCCGTCGATCTCCACGCCACCCTGTTGGATAAGGCGCCTGGCCTCGCTGCGGGAGGGCACCATCCCGAGGGCGACCAGCACGTCCACCACCGTGCGCCCCCAGCCGCCGGCCAGGCGCCGCTCCGGCATGTCCTCCGGGAGCGCGCCCTGGGAGAAGACGTGCAAAAACTCCTCCCGCGCCCGCCCTCCCGCCTCCGGACCGTGGTACAGGTCCACCACCGACTCCGCCAGGCGGAGCTTGGCGTCCCGCGGGTTCAACGCGCCCGAGGCCATGGCTGCGGCCATCGCGTCGACCTCCGGCAGCGGCACGCGCGTGCAGGCGAGGAAATAGGGACGGATCAGCGCGTCCGGCAGGGACATCAGCTTGCCGAACATCTGGCCCGGCGCTTCGTCGATGCCCACGTAGTTGCCGAGGGACTTGCTCATCTTCTGTACGCCGTCGAGTCCGACCAGCAGCGGCGTGATCAGGACCGCCTCCGGCGCCTGGCCGTAGTCTCGCTGGATCTCGCGCGCCATCATCAGGTTGAACGTCTGATCCGTCCCGCCGAGCTCCACGTCCGCGCCGAGCGCGACCGAGTCATACCCCTGCATGAGCGCGTAGAAGAATTCGTGCAGGTGGATGGGGCGGCCGTCGCGGAAGCGGCCCGCGAAGTCGTCCCGCTCCAGCATCCGGGCCACGGTCGCATGCGAGGCCAGCCCGACCACGTCCGCAAAGCGCATGGGGGCGAGCCACTCCGAATTGAAGCGCACCGTGGTGCGCGCAGGATCCAGGATCTTGTGCACCTGGTGGACGTAGGTGGCAGCATTGGCCGCCACCTCCTCCTCACCGAGTTGGCGCCGGGTCTCGGATTTTCCGGTGGGATCACCGATCCGCCCGGTGAAGTCGCCGATGACCAGGTGCACCTCGTGGCCGAGGTCCTGGAAATCCCGCAGCTTGCGCAGCACGACCGTGTGCCCCAGGTGGATGTCCGGGGCCGTGGGGTCGAGGCCGAGTTTCACGCGCAGCGGGCGTCCCTCGGCGGCGGCCGCCGTCAGCCTGGCCTGCAGTTCCGGGACGTTCACCACGCGGTCGGTGCCGCGGCAAAGCCGCTGCAGTTGTGCCTGCATATCGGGCCCGCTGTGCTCCTGACTCGCTCCGGTCGTCTTCATGGCGTCACTGCCTGGCCCGCACGGGCGCCACGGCCGCCCCCCGGGGCGTCCGCCGCCCGCCCGACCACGCGCTGTGCCCCTTTCGGCATCGGATTTGTCCCGGATAGCCCCCTGGCCGTCCCACCGCCCGGCCGCACCACCCCGCAGCGCACGCGTCCCGCCGCGGTTGTTCGCCCAGGCGCGCCGCCACCCTGCCGGCGCGGCGAAACGCCGGGCCCGATGCGGCGCCTACCGGCGATCGGTCCCGACCTTGGCTCCCCCCTCCCGATCATCGCCCGGCCCCGCGGAGCACCCGGCACCGACACCCAGCACCACCAGGAACCACCGCGCCCAGGGCGGGTCCCACCGCGCAGGTGGGCGCCCGCGCCTGTCGAAAACTCGGCCGCGCGGAGTCAGATCCGTCGCGCGATCTCGGGTGATCGCCCCCCGCTGGAGCCTCGGCGACGGCGCGTCCCTCCCCCCGCCCGGACCGCTCAGGCCGCGTCCGGATCGCGGAACCGCGCCGGGCCCGCCGCCGTCCCACCATCCGGACCAGAGCCAAGGCCGGGTCCATTCCGGTGGTCGGGCGCACCCGCCGCGGGCGCTTCCACCTGCGTGGCCGGACACCCGGCGGGCCGCAGACCGGGGGCGCGACGACAGGAGGTAGCCGAGCGAATATGTCCCGTCATGCACCCCGGCGACTCCGGAGGACCGCCGCCGCCCCCTCCCGGGCCCCGCGCCGGGTCGTGCGCTGGGCCCGACTGGCCCTCATCGCCGTCTGCCTGGTGTCCGTCGTATCCCTGGCCGCCTGTGCGGATATGTTCTACAAGGCTGTCTCGGACATCCCGAGTCTGGGGGATCCCACGCACACCCTCGGCGTGACCTCGGTGATCTATGATCGCAACGGCAACATGGTCACAGCCGTTCCCGGCCTCAGCCAGAACCGGCAGCCGGTGGACATCAGCCAGGTGCCCGTCCTGTTGCAGGACGCCTTCATCGCGACAGAGGACCGCTCCTTCTACACGAACATCGGCGTCAGCTTTCGCGGGATCGCCCGCGCGCTGTTGGTGGACCTGCGCTACGGCTTCCGCTCCTCCACTCTGCAGGGTGGCAGTACGATCTCGCAACAGTTGGCGCGCAACCTCTACCTCAACCAGCAGGACACCCTGACCCGCAAGCTCAGAGAGGCCGTGCTGGCCATCGAGCTGAACCGGAAGTACACCAAGGCGCAGGTCCTCGGCATGTACCTCAACGAGGTGTCGCTCGGCGAGCACGCCTCGGGCGTCGAGGCCGCGGCGATCACCTACTTCAACCAGCCGGACCTGGGCAGGCTCACCCTGCCCCAGATGGCGCTGCTGGCGGGCCTGCCGCAGGCCCCCAGCGCCGACGACCCCTTCGTCGATCCAAAGGCGGCGCTGACCCGCCGCAACGAGGTCCTGGGCTACATGCTGGAGCAGCACTACATCACGGCCGCCCAGGCCGCGGCGGCGAAGGCGGCGCCGCTCGGCGTCAGCGCGGGGGCGGCGCAGAACGCGGCGAACTACCCGGACCCCTGGTTCGTCGACGCGGTGATCCTGGCCCTGCAGCAACCGCCGTACAACCTGACCTGGCAGCAGGTGAGCGAGGGCGGCCTCAAGATCTACACCACGCTGGACCCGACGATCGAGGCGGCCGCGGTCAAGGCCGTGCAGCAGCACATGCAGGGTCTGGGCAGCCTGCAGGCGGCCGAGGTGGTGATGGACCAGAGCAACGGCGACGTGGTCGCCATCGTCGGCGGGGTCGCGCACACGACGGCGCTGGCCTTTGACCGGGCGATCGCCGCGCCGGGCCGGCAGCCGGGGTCCTCCATCAAGCCGATCGTCGACTACATCCCGGCGCTCGAGCACGGCCTGACGGCCGGCACGGTCGTGGACGACGTGATCCACTCCTACGGCAGCGGGCAGACGCAGTACCTGCCGCAGGACGACCAACCGCCCTACTACGGCCTCACGACCCTGACCGAGGCCCTGCGCCGGTCCGTCAACACCGTGGCCGTGGAGGTCCTGAACCGGGTCGGGGTCCAGGTCGGCTTCGCCAACGCGCAGGCCATGGGCCTGCCGCTCACGCAGCAGGACATGTACCTGCCGCTCGCCATCGGCGGCACCGCCGACTGCTGCACGCCGCTCCAGATGGCCGACGCGTACGCCGCCATCGCCAACGGCGGCATGCACGTCACGCCCCGCCTCATCTCGTCCGTGGTCGGGCCGCAGGGACAGGTGCTCTTCAGCAACCCGCCGCAGTTCCAGCGGGTGGTCAGCCCGCAGGTGGCCTTCGTCATGACCAAGATGCTGGAGACGGTGGTCAGCCCGCAGCCGAACGTCGGCTGGGACGTGTTGAGCGGCGCCAACGATTCCAACTGGGCGACCGGCTACGACGCCCAGGTCCAGGACAACGTCCCCCGGTGGCCGACGGCGGGCAAGACCGGCACGACCGACAACAACGAGGACGCCTGGTTCGTCGGCTACACCCCGCTCTACACCGCCGCGGTGTGGGTCGGCTACGACAACCACCAGCCGTTCCACAACCTCTACGGCGGCGTCTACGCCGGACCGATCTTCCGGGACACGCTCGCCGCCGCGGTGGCCGGCCACAGCGTCGTCGACTTCCCGCAACCCCCCGGCGTCGTGCAGGCCCAGATCGACATCCGCGCCGCGCCGTGGACGGTCGCCAAGCCCGGCCCGCTCACGCCGGCTCAGGACATCCGCACCGAGTGGTTCGTCGCGGGCTCGCAGCCGACCGCCACCAGCCCGCTCTGGGTGGAGCGGACGGTGGACTCCAGCAATCCCCAGACCCTGTGGGAGCCCGGCTGCCCCGGCACGCCGGAGACGGCGGTCTTCCTCAACCGGACCCCGCTGGGGCAAGCGTGGGCGGAGCCGATCGCCTACGCCAAGGGCACGGGCGACTGGCAGCCGTTCATCCCGCTGGACATGGGCCTCGCCCCGCCGACGCAGACATGCCTCGGAACGCCCGTGTCCGCGGGTGGCGGCACGTCGGGCGGCGGCGGCACGTCCTCCGGCTGCGCCGCGTCCTGGCTGGTCACGCTGGATCAGGGGCAACCGCTGAATCCCGTCACCGCCTGCGCCCTGAAGGGACAGGCCCTGACCCTGACCTTCGTCGCGGCCGACGGCCGCCCGCACCGGGTGGTGCTGAGGACGCTGCGCCGGCAGGTGAACGTCCCCGCCGACGGCACGCCGGTGAGCGTCACCTTCACGCCCAACCGGGTGGGCACGTTCATCATGTCGGATGCGCTGGACCCGACCGAGATCGGCCGGTTGGTGGTGCAGTAGGGGGGCGGCTTTCGCCGCCCCCCCCTGTCTCCCGCCTGTGAAGAATCCGCCCCCGGCCGGCCAAGCCCCGGCGCCACAGGCCCCGCTTCCGGCTGAGGGGCCGGCGGCCCGCCCCGGCGGGTCACCGGCCCCTTCAGCCGGACGTATGCCGCAGCACCGGACGCCGGGCCGCGGTGGCTTCGTCCACCCGCCCGACCGGCGTCCGCTCGGGCGCTGCCCGCACAGCGTCCGCGTCGCGGGCCGCCTCGGCCAGGATGTCGGCCACCGCCGCGGCGAGCGCCTCGATGGTCTGCCGGGACTCCGTCTCGGTGGGTTCGAACATCAGGGCCTCCTCGACCACCAGCGGGAAGTACATGGTCGGGGCATGGAAGCCGCGGTCGAGCAAGGCCTTGCAGAGGTCGAGCGCCCGCAGGCCCAGCGGCCGCAGCGCGCGGCCGTCCGCGATGAACTCGTGCATGCAGCGCCGGTCGAAGGCGGGGGGCAGCGACGGCCGGAGCAGTTCCATCAGGTAGTTGGCGTTGAGCACCGCGTGGCCCGAGACATCCCGCAGGCCGGCGCCCCCGTGCGTGCGGATGTAGGCATAGGCACGGACGAGCACCAGGAAGTTGCCGAACAGGGCGCGCATGCGGCCGATGCTCCCCGGACCCGCCGCCTCCCAGGCGAAGCGCGCCGCGGGCTCGCCCGGCCGATCGAAGCGGCGGACGCTGGGCCCGGGCAGGTGCCCGGCCAGCCGCTCGGTCACCCCGACGGGACCGGCCCCCGGGCCGCCCATACCGTGCGGGGTGGAGAAGGTCTTGTGCAGGTTGAGGTGGCAGATGTCGAAACCCATGTCCGCCGGTCGGGCCCGGCCGACGATGGCGTTCAGGTTTGCCCCGTCGTAGTAGAGCAGCCCCCCGGCGGCGTGCACGATGCGCGCCGTCTCGGCGGCCCGCCCCTCAAAGAGCCCCACCGTGCTCGGATTGGTCAGCATCAGCGCCGCCAGAGAGCCGTCGGCCTGGGCGCGCAGGGCGTCGAGATCGACGCCGTCGGCGTCGGAGGGGATCTCCACCACCTCGAACCCCGCCATCGCGGCGGATGCCGGGTTGGTGCCGTGGGCTGCGGTCGGCACCACCACCCGGCGCCGGGCCGTGTCGCCGCGGAGGCGGTGGTACTGCGCCGCGATCAACATTCCCGCCAGTTCGCCGTGCGCCCCGGCCGCGGGCTGCAGGCTGAACGCCGCCATGCCGGTCAGGGCGCAGAGCGCCTGTTCGAGATCCCAGAGGAGCCGCAGCGCCCCCTGGGCGAGGGAGCCCGGCGTGTAGGGGTGGAGGCCGGCGAAGCCCTGCAGGGCCGCCAGGGCGTCGTTGATCTTGGGGTTGTACTTCATGGTGCAGGAACCGAGCGGGTACATGCCGGTGTCGATGGCATGGTTGAGCCGGGACAGCCGCGTGTAGTGCCGGACGACGTCGAGTTCGCCCACCTCGGGCAGGGCCGGGGGCTCCCGCCGCAAGGCCGCGGCCGGCAGGCACGCCGCGGGTGCGACGGCGTCGGGGACGTCGATCGCGGGCAGGCGCAGGCCGGTGCGGCCGGGCTCGGAGAGTTCGAAGACCAGGGGCTCCGGGGCGTCAGGCACCGGCACCGGTGACGACCTCCCGCAGGGCGTCCGCGAGACCGTCGATGTCCGCGCGGTCGCGCTTCTCCGTCACGGCAACGAGCAGGCTCCCGGCATCGATCGCCGGCCCCACCAGATACCCCCGCGCCGCGAGGGCGTCGATCACGCCGGGCGCATCCCCCACACGCAGCGCGAACTCGGCGAAGAAGGGGTCGTCGGGATAGGCCAGCGCCACCCCGGGGATCGACGTGAGCCGATCCGCGGCATAGTGGGCGCGGGCAAGGCACAGTTCCCCCAGCCGCCGCAGCCCGACCGGCCCGAGCAGTCCGAGATAGATCGTGACCGCAAGGGCACAGAGCGCCTCGTTGGTGCAGACGTTGGACGTCGCCTTCGCGCGGCGGATGTGCTGCTCGCGCGCCTGCAGGGTGAGAACGAAGGCCCGCCGGCCGGCGGCGTCCAGCGTGCGGCCGCAGATGCGGCCGGGGAGACGCCGCAGCAGCACATCCGCGGCGGCCATGAAGCCGAGGTAGGGCCCGCCGTAGCCGAGCGGCAGGCCGACGCTCTGCCCCTCGCCGACCACGATCTCGGCGCCCAGCGCCCCGGGCGCCTCCAGGACCCCGAGGGTCGCGGGGTCGACGGCGGCGATCGCGATGGACCCCGCGGGCCGCTCCCGCAGGACGCGCCCCAGGTCGCACACGCGCCCGAAGTGGTCCGGCTGCTGCACGATGACCGCGGCGATGTCGCGGCCGTCCCCGACCTCGTGCAGCGGCACCATCCCGCCGTCCCCGCCGTACGTGGACAGGACCTCGACCCACTCCGGGTGCAGCCCCGGCGCGAAGGCCACCCGCGGCCGTCCGGTCGCCGCCCGGGCCATGGCCGCCGCCTCGGCCAGCGCGGTACTGCCGTCGTAGAGGCCCGCGGTGGCGACGGGCAGTCCGGTCAACTCGGCGATCATGGTCTGGAACTCGAAGGTGACCTGGAGGGTCCCCTGGCTGACCTCGGGCTGGTAGGGGGTGTACGCCGTGAGGAACTCGCCGCGCGAGAGGAGGCTCTGCTGCGCCGCCGGCAGGTAGCGGTCGTAGTAGCCGCCGCCGGCAAAGCACACGAGGCCCGCCCCCGAATTGGCGGCGGCCATGGCCTGGAGCAAGCGGGCGAGGCTCTGCTCGTCGAGTCCCGGACCGATCTCCGGGGGGGCGGCGAGCCGCACCTCGTCGGGAATCTGCGCGAACAGGGCATCGATCGAGGGCACGCCGATCTTCTCGAGCATGGCGGCCTCGTCCCGGGCGGTGTGCGGCAGATAGCCGCAGCCCTCCCCCAACTGCCGTCCCTCCGCTTCTGCGCCGCGCCGCTCCAAGGTTACGCCTCCACCAGGCGGCGATACTCCGCCGCGGTGAGGAGGCCGTCCGGCAGGGCCTCCGCCTGGACGCGGATCATCCAGCCGCCCCCGTAAGGCTCGTGGTTGACCAGTTCCGGCGCGCCGGCCAGGTCCGGATTCACCTCCAACACCACGCCGTCCACCGGGGCGTAGAGGTCCGACACGCTCTTGACCGACTCGACGCTGCCGAACGGTTTGCCGGCCGTGAGCCGGGCCCCGGCCGCCGGCAGTTCGACGTAGACGACATCCCCCAGGGCGTGCTGGGCGTGCGCGGTGATGCCGACCCTGCCGTCCTCCGGCCGGAACCACTCGTGCTCGGCGGTGTATCGCAGATCCGCGGGGTACTCCTCAGGCACGCTCAAGCCCCTCTCCTTCGCCGGTAGAACGGGAGCGGCACGGCACGGGCGGGCACCAGGCGATCCCGGACCCGCAGGGCCGCCGCGGGCGCAAGGCCCCCGGCCGCGGGCGGGCGCACGGCGCCGGTGCGGCAGAGCGCCAGGGCCACCGCGCGGCCGAGGCTCGGCGCATAGGTGCCGCTCGTCACGTGGCCGATGACCGCGCCAGCGGCGTCCACCACCTCGGCACCCGCGCGGGCGATGGCCGGGGGATCCGGCAGGAGGCCGACCAGTTCGCGGGGCGGTCCTGCGGCGGCCGTGGCCGCCAGGGCGGCACGCCCGCAGAAGTCGCGGCCCTCCCACTGCACGAAGCGGCCCAGGCGTGCCTCCAGCGGCGAGATGGTGCGGGACAACTCGTGCCCGTACAGCGGCAGCGCGGCCTCCAGACGCAGGGTGTCCCGGGCGCCGAGGCCGCAGGGCACAAGCCCCTCGGCGCTGCCTGCCGCCAGCAGCGCGTCCCAGAGCGCGGGCGCCGCCGCCACGGGACAGGCCAGTTCGAAGCCGTCCTCCCCGGTGTACCCCGTCCGCGAGATCGTGCAGGGGACCCCGCCGAGTGCCACGCCGGGGGCGAAGCGGAAGGGCCGCAGGGCGAGCACCGTGGCGGCCGCGTCCGGGGCGAGCAGCGCCTCCAGGATGGCCCGGGCCCTGGGACCCTGCAGGGCCAACAGGCCGGTCTCCTCGGACTCGTCGACCAGATCCGCACCGGCGGGACTCTCCTGCCGCATCCATTCGGCATCGGCGGCGATGTTGGCCGCGTTGACCACGAACAGGTAGTCGCGTCCCGGTTCGCGGCAGTACACCACGGCGTCGTCGACGGTGCCCCCGTCCCGGGCGCAGAGGGGGGTGTACAGCGCCTGCCCGGCCGCGAGCCGACGGGGATCGTTGGCGCAAAGCCGGTCGACCGCCGCCGCCGCCCCGGGCCCGCGCACGGCGAGTTCGCCCATGTGGCTGACGTCGAACAGGCCGGCCGCCGTCCGCACGGCGCGGTGTTCGGCCAGGGTGCCCGCGTATTGGACCGGCATCTCCCAACCGGCGAAGTCCACCATACGGGCCCCGGCGGCCAGGTGTCGGCCGTAGAGGCCCGTGCGCCGAACGTCCATGCCTTCACCTCGCGGAGGGACAGCCTGAAGCCAGCGCAAGCCTACCATGGACGCGCCTCGAACCCAAGACTCCCCCCGGCCGGGCGGGCCCGGACGGCGGCGCGGCAGGCGATGGCGCCGCCCCCGTGGAATAGACAGCGGCGATGCGGCGGCCCGCGGCCGCCCGGGGCGCGCGATCCGGGGCATCCGCGGAGGCCGCTCTTCGGGGGCGGGACCTATGGCGATGACGACCGACCAGGATGCGCGGATTCTCGAGATCCTCCGACGGGCCGCCGGCACCGACGAGGTGACCCGCGACCCGGACATCCGCCTGTATGACATCGGTCTGCTGGATTCCCTGGCCACCGTCACGCTGATGGCCGCGCTGGCCGAGGACCTCGGCGTCGAGGTGTCCCCGGCGGAGTTCGACCGCGAGGCGTGGGCGACCCCGCGCCACTTCGCGGAGGACATCGCCCGGCGACTGGGGCGGCGGTAGGTTCCCCGCGGGGGCGCTCGCGCCGTGCCCGCCCGAACACGCCGCCCGGGGCCCGGCGGCCTGCGATCCATGCGCCGTACACGCAGTACCAAGGGGTGTCCGCCGTTTGGCCGCTGTGTGGGGGACCCTGGTCTCCGGCGTCCGCCGGGCTTGGTCCCTGGATTGGGTCCGCGGCCCGCTCTTACTCGTGTACTACCTCGGCCTGATCTACGTCCTCGTCCGGATGTACGGCGGGGGGCACTACACGCCACCGCCCTTCGTGTACCAGGGGTTCTGAGGCGGCGTTTCCGGGCGGGCCGGGAACCGAACCGGGCGGCCGGCGGGGCGTGCCGCCCGCCGCCGGGCCCGGATCCCCGCCGCCAGACGGAGGGACACAGGCCACGATGCCGGCAGACGCAGCGTCCACCGACATGCTCTCCCGCATCGCCGCGTCGGCCGCCCGGTTCCCCCGGCGCGCGGCGCATGTCTCACCGGACGGCACCCTCACCTACGCCGAACTGATGGCGCGTTCGGCGGCGCTGGCGCGGCACCTCGCGGCGCAGCCGTCGCTCGCCCCCGTGCTCGTGTACGGCCACAAGGAGCCGGCGATGCCGGTGGCGTTCCTGGCGTGCGCGCGGTCGGGCCGTGCCTACGTCCCCGCCGACGCCGGCTGGCCCCCGGACCGGGTCGCGCGCATCGCCCGGCTGGCGGGCGCCCGGGTCTGTGTCGCCGCGCGTCCCTTGCCGGAGGAATTGGCGGCGCATCTGGCGACCGCCGGCATCGTACCGCTACCGCTGCGCCCCGGGGGGGAGGCCGCCGGGCCCGAGGCGGGACGCCCGCCCGCCGAAGCACCGCCCGGCCCCCCGGCGCCGGTCGGCGCCCCCGAGCCGGCGTACATCATCTTCACCTCGGGCAGCACCGGGGATCCCAAGGGCGTGCCCATCCCCTGGGGCGCACTCGCCCATTTCGCCGGCTGGTTGCTCGCCGAGCAGGCCCCGGAACCCGGAGCGGAGGTCGTGCTCAACCAGGCGCCTTTCTCCTTCGACCTCTCCGTGATGGACCTCTACCTCTCGCTGCTCAGCGGCGGCACCCTCTTCTCCGTCACCAGCGAAATGATCGCCTCCCCCCGCGACCTCTTCGCCGGCCTCGCCGCCTCCGGGGTCAGCACCTGGGTGTCCACCCCGTCCTTCGCCCGCTTCTGCCTGGCCGAGCCCCGCTTCAGCCCTGCCCTGCTCCCCCGGCTGCGCCGCTTCCTCTTCTGCGGCGAGACGCTCCCGCCCGCGATCCTGCACGGTCTGGCGGATCGCTTCCCCGGCGCGGCGGTGTGGAACACGTACGGGCCCACGGAAACGACGGTCGCGGTGACGTCGGTCCGCCTCGACCCTGGAGGGGCTCGAACGGACGACCCCCTGCCGGTAGGTCGCCCCGCACCGGGCATGCGGGTGTTTGTGGCCGGACCCGACCTCTCACCGCTCACCGAAGGGCAGACGGGTGAAATCGTCATCGGCGGCCCGCAGGTCAGCCCTGGCTATCTGGCGCCCTCCCCGGAGACGGGGGCCGTCCCGCCGCCGCCGGACCGCTTCGTCGCCCTGCCCCCGGAACTCGGGGGCGGGCGGGCCTATCGCACGGGCGACGCGGGTCGCCTGGCGGGCGGCCTCCTGTACTGTGACGGGCGGCTGGACCGACAGATCAAGCTGCACGGCTACCGGCTGGAACTCGATGAGATCGAGGCCCACCTGCGGGCCCTGCCTGGAGTGGCCGACGCCGCCGTACTGCCCGTGCCCCGGGGTGGTGCCCCCGAGTATCTGGTCGCCTTCGTGCACCCGGCCGACATCCCGCCGGCGGGGACCGCCGCCGCGGGAGTCACCGGCGCCGCGCCCCCTCCCCCCGCCGGCGCGACCGAGTTCCAACGTGCGCAGGACCTGCGCCGGGCACTCCTGCGCTCCCTGCCGGCCTACGCCGTGCCCCGGGTGGTCCGCTTCGTGGCCGCGCTGCCGCTGACCGGCAACGGCAAGATCGACCGCCGCCGCCTGGAGGAACTCCTGGGTTGACGCCCTACGTCGATTTCATTTACTTCGCCATCCTGCTCTATCCCCTGGTACCGGCGATGGCGCTCGGCTTCTTCGGGCAACTGCGGCTGTGGTACGTCCTGCTCAGCACCGTCGCCATGCTGCTGCTGCAGTACGGCGACCCCTTCGGCACCGGCGGCGGCGCGCAACTCGGCTACCTGGCGGCCTTCGCCGCGTACGAGGCGGCGGTGGTGCTGCTGTTCGCACTGCTGCGGCGGCGCCGCCGGGCGCACGGTCCCTACTACGCCGCGGTGGTGCTCACCCTGCTGCCCCTGGCGGCGGTGAAGGTCTACCCGCTGCTTCTGGGGCTGGGGTGGCTCGGCCGGCTCCAGCCGGCCGCCGGCCTCGTGGCATCGCCGCTTCCGACCGGCCTGGTCGACACCTTCGGCTTCCTCGGCATCTCGTACATGAGCTTCCGCGTCCTGGACGTGATCATCAACCTCCAGGACGGACTCGTGTCCTTCCCCAACGCCGGTGTGCTGGCGAGCTACGTCCTGTTCTTCCCCTGCGCCAGCGCCGGGCCCATCGACCGTTACAGGCGCTTCGCCCTTGACGTCACGCGCCGCCGCACGCCGGCGGAATACGCCATGGACGTCGATGCCGGTATCTACCGCGTGGCCCAGGGGTTCCTCTACAAGTTCATCCTCGCCGAACTCATCTACACCCACTGGCTGGCGCCGGTGGGCCGGCTCTATACGCTCCCGCACCAGATCGGCTACATGTACGGTTACTCCCTCTACCTGTTCTTCGACTTCGCCGGGTACAGCGCGTTCGCGATCGGCATCAGCCGCTTTTTCGGGGTGCACACCCCGGAGAATTTCCGCGCGCCGTTTCTGAGCCGCAACTTCCGCGACTTCTGGAATCGATGGTTCATCACGCTCTCCTGGTTTTTACGCGACCACATCTACATGCGCTTCGTGCTGGGCGCGACGCGCCGGCGCTGGTTCAAGAACAGGTACACGGCGAGCTACATCGGCTACATGCTGACGATGGGCGCCATGGGGTTCTGGCACGGGTTGCAGTTGCACTACATCGTCTACGGCATCTACCAGGGGGTCATGCTGGTCGCCCACGACTTCCTGGCGCGCTTCAACCAGCGCCGCCGCCTACTGCCGGACAACGCCCTGACGCGCGCGCTCAGCATCGCCCTGACCTTCAACCTCGTGTGCTTCGGCCTGCTCATCTTCTCTGGACACCTGTTCCAGTGAGCGGGCGCCGTGGAGAGCGCAGTGCCAGCGCCGCCGGCACGGGGGACCGATCGGGGGCGAGAGTGGCGCGAAGGCTGCCGGAGGCCGGATGCCGGATGCCGGGGGCCGGGGGCCGGAGGACCCAACGCGTCAGGAGCGACCTGGGCCGAAGCCGCGCCTGGATGGGTAAGCGGCGAGGCGGACGGGTGCAGAGCGCCCGCAGCGGCCGAGGCGCCTGCATCCCGGCCTTCAGGGACAAGGAACCGGAGCCTGAGGGTGCCGCGAAACAGGAGTTTCGCGGCACCCTCCTATCCCTCCGCCCCCATCCCGGTGAGGACCGCCGCGACCTCCTCGCCCGTCACGTCGGTGTGCACGGCCACGGTGCCCGGCCGGACGGGGAGGATCCAACGCGCCGTGCCGCCCACCGCCTTCTTGTCGACACGCATCGCTGTCAGGAGATCGGCCAGAGCCAGGCCCGGGATGCGCGTCGGCAGACCGAGACCGCCCAGCGTCCCCTCCAGATCCGTCTGCCAGCGGCGCGACCACAGCCCGTGGAGCAGCGCCAGCCGCCCGGCGGCCACCAGGCCGATGGAGACGGCCTCGCCGTGCCGCAGCGTCCCGTACCCGGCCACGGCCTCCATGTTGTTGCCGAGCGTGTGGCCGAGGTTGAGGACCATGCGGCTGCGGGGGACCGCGCCCACCCCCGGGCCCCGGCCGCCGCGCAGCGGCGTGCCCGGCGCCGGCGCGGCCGGATCCGGCGCCATCTCCTCCCGCTCGTCGCCGGACACCACCGCAGCCTTGATGCGGCAGGAGCCGGCCACCAGGCGCACCAGGGCCTGCGGATCGCGCCCCAGAAGGTCCGCCTGGCGCCGGCGGACGAAGCCGTAGTAGCGCGGGTCCCCGAGGATGCCGTGCTTGACGGCCTCCGCCATCCCGGCGGCGAGGTCCGGCGCCGGAAGTGTGTCCAGGGTGCGCACGTCACACCAGACGAGCCGCGGCTGGTGAAAGGCCCCGATGAGGTTCTTGCCACGCGGGTGGTCGACGGCGACCTTGCCCCCGACCGAGGCGTCGATCTGGGCCAGCAGTGTGGTGGGGACCTGCACCCAGGCGATGCCGCGCATGTAGGTCGCCGCGACGAACCCCGCCAGGTCGCCCGCCACCCCGCCGCCGAGGGCGACGATGAAGGAGCCGCGGTCGAGGCCGCAGTCGAGGCAGGTATCGTACAGCCGTTCCGCCCCCGCCAAAGACTTCGTCGCCTCGCCCGGGGGGACGACCACCAGGTGCGCGGAGATGCCCGCGGCGTGCAGCGCGGAGGCCGCCAGCGGCGCGTGGGTGTTGGCCACGTTGCCGTCGGCGACGATCAGCGCGCGCCGGCCGAGGCGGGCGCGGCTGAGCGCCTGACCCAATCCGGGAAGCGTGTCGACCCCGATGTGGATGTCGTAGGAGCGGGGCCCCAGATCGACCCGCACGCGCATCGCCGCCACCCTCTCCCCCACACCCGCCGTCCGCTTCAGGGACGCCGCACCGCCCCGGCGCGCTCCGCGCAGAGCCGCAGCAGGGCGATGACGGCCACGTCGCGCCGCATGCGCCCGGTATCCAGAGTCAGGTCGGCCTGGGCGTACAGCGCGGCCCGCTCCTGCAGCAGGGCGGCGATGCGCTGCAGCGGGTCGTCGCCGGCGAGTAGCGGCCGGCGCTTGGCCGCGCCGGCGCCCCCCACCCGCGCCAGGATCACATCCGGCCGCGCCGTCAGGGCCACCAGGACGCCCCCCGCGCGCAGCGCGGCGAGGTTGTCCGCCCGGCCCAGGATCCCGCCGCCGGTCGCCACCACGCCCCGCCGCGGCCGGCCGAGATCGGCGGCGGCCGCCGCCTCCAGATCGCGGAACGCCGCCTCGCCGCCCGCGGCGAAGATGTCGGGGATGGAACGCCCCGCGCGGCGCTCCACCACCGTGTCGGTATCGGCGAAGGGGCGCCGCAGCGCCCGCGCCGCCCCGCGCCCGAGGGTGGACTTGCCGGTGCCCATGAAGCCCACCAGCACGAGGTTGCGGTCGCCCAGGGCCTGTCCAGCGTTGGCCACCAGTTGCGGCTCCGGCCTCAGCGGGACATCACGCGGGCGCGGTAGCCCTCCATGTTCCCGCGGAGTTCGCCCAGGCTGTCGCCCCCGAACTTCTCCAGCAGGGCTTGCGCCAAGACGAACGCTACGACCGCCTCCGCCACCACCGACGCCGCCGGCACAGAGGTGACGTCGGATCGCTCGTAGCCCGCGACGATCAACTCGTGGGTGCGCATGTCCACGCTGCGGAGCGGCTGCAGCAACGTGGGGATCGGCTTCATCGCCACCCGCACGACCAGGGGCTCGCCGTTACTGACGCCTGCCTCCAGGCCGCCGGCGCGGTTGGTCGGCCGCCGGTAGCGGCTTCCGCCCGCGGCGTCGTCCGCGGCCGCCGGCACGATCTCGTCGTGCACCTGGGAGCCGCGGAGGCGGGCCGCCTCTGCCCCGATGCCGACCTCGACGGCCTTCATCGCCTGGATGCTCATCAGGGCGCCGGCCAGGCGCCCGTCCAGGCGGCGGTCGGAGGACGCGTACGACCCGAGCCCGACCGGCACCCCCGTCGCGACCACCTCGATCATGCCGCCGAGGGTGTCCTTGGCCAGCGTAGCCTCCCGGATGGCGGTGTGCATCGCGGCCGTGGCGTCCGGATCCCAGCAGCGGCAGTCCGAGGCGTCCACCGCGGCCGCCAGGGCGTCGAGGGCGAGATCCGGTGGCACCGGGCGCGCCTGCGCCGGACCGAGGGATGTGACGTGCCCGAGGAGCCGCACGCCGACGGCCTCCAGCAGTTCGGCGCAGATGGCGCCGACCGCGACCCGCGCCGCCGTCTCCCGGGCGCTGGCGCGCTCCAGCACGTCCCGCAGGTCCGTGCGGTCGTACTTCAGGGCACCGGCCAGATCGGCGTGCCCCGGGCGGGGCCGGTAGAGCGCCTTGGCCGCCGCGCGCTCCGGATCCACATCCTCCGGGGATGCGCCGAGCACCCCCTGCCAGTTGGCCCAGTCCCGGTTGGGGACGATGAGGCCGATCGGGCTGCCCAGGGTCTCCCCCGCGCGCACGCCCGCCACGACCTCGACCGCGTCGCGCTCGATCTTCTGGCGACCGCCGCGACCCGGCCCCTCCTGGCGCCGGCGCAGCTTGGCGTCGACCCGCTCCAGATGCAGGGGCACCCCCGCCGGTATGCCTTCGAGAATCCCGAGCAGCATCGGACCGTGACTCTCTCCCGCGGTCAAGTAGCGGAGAATACTCGCTCGCCCTCCCCCGTGCCGCGCCCGCGGCACCTCGCCCTTCCCTGCCCGCCGCCCCGCCGGCGTCCGCGGGGCCGGCGCCGCCCCGCATCCATCGCCCGTGTGTGCAGGCCCGCACGCATGAAGCCGCGACACGTGTCGCGGCCATGATCCCCCGCCCTAGGCCTCCGGCCGGCCCACGGGCAGCGGCACCGGAAACGGGGGGGGGTCGGTCGCGCTCACCACGCCGCGCTCCACCAGATCGCGCCAGGCCTGGTCCAGCGCGCGCATGCCGTGCCGCGCCCCCGTGCGCAGGAGCATCGGCAGTTGCTGGCGCTTGCCGTCCCGCACCAATGTACGCACCGCGGGGGTGCCCACCAGGATCTCGAAGGCGGCCACGCGGCCCTTGCCGTCCCGCCGCGGCAGGAGCACCTGGGCCACCGCCCCCTCGAGCACGGCGGCCAGTTGCCAGGCGGTCTGCGCCTGCTGCGCCGCCGGAAAGAGGCCCACCAGGAAGTCGAGGGCGGTCGCGCAGTCCGGCTGGCGCACGGTCGCGATCACCAGGTGGCCCGTGCTGGCGGCCACCAGCGCCAGGGCCGCCGTCTCAGGCTCCCGCACCTCGCCGATGACGATCACATCCGGATTCTGCCGGATGGCCGCCCGCAGCGCCTGCGGGAAGCCGGGGCTGTCCACACCCATCTCCCGCTGGTTGACCAGGCTCTGCTTGTGTCGGTGGAGATACTCCACCGGATCCTCGAGCGTGATGACGTGCGCCGCCCGCTCCCGATTGATCAGTTCCACCATCGCCGCCAGGGTGGTGGACTTGCCCGCGCCCGCCCGCCCCACCACCAGCACCAGCCCGCCATCCCGGCGCGCCAATTCCGCGACGCCGTCGGGCACCCCCAGTTCGGCCAGGTCGGGCACGCGGGAGGGGATGGGCCGGATGGCGAGCGACACGCTGCCCCGCTGGCGGAAGGCCGAGACCCGGAAGCGGCCCACGCCCGGCAGGCTGTAGGAGAAGTCCACCTCGCCCTGGGTCCGCAGGCGCTGGGTCTGCTCCGCGCTCGCCAGGTGCCGGACGGCCGCCTCGGCGTCGGCGGCGCTCACCACGGCCTGCCCGTGCCGGATCAGCGCGCCGTCGACCCGCAGGACGGGCGGGGCTTCGACGGCGATGTGGATGTCCGACGCCCCGGCCAGGGCCGCATCCCGCAGCAGCGCATCCAGATCCACTGCCGACTGCCCCCCGCCTCGCTGATGGACGATGGCTTCGCCCGCCGGACGCCCGGTCCTGCCGGGCATGCCCGCCGCACGGGACGGGGGCGCGGCCCGCCCGGCGGGGGAGGCGCATCCCGCCCCGACGGGGCGGCGCCGGGGTCGCGCGCCCCCGGGCAGGGGCTCAGGCGCCGACCAGCCCGCGCCGGGCGGCGGCGAGGAAGACGTCGGCGGGGCCGGTCTCCGAAAACCACACCTCCCAGGCCAACGCGGCCTGCCAGGCCAGCATGCCGAGCCCGCCCACCGCGGTCCGGCCGCATGCCCGCGCCGCGGCGAGTAGCGGGGTCTCCTCCGGGACGTAGACGATGTCGCAGACCACGGCATGCCGGGGCAGCCGCGTCAGGTCGTCCGCCGCCAGCGGGCTGCCTCGGCCGTGCATGCCGAGCGTGGTGCAGTTGACCACCAGGTCGGCCGAGCGGAGCACCTCCTCCAGCGGGGCCGGCGCCCAGGGTACCGCGGCGACCCCGCCGCCGATGTCGGCAGCCAGCCGCGCTGCGCGGTCCGGGGTCCGGTTGGCGACCGCCACCGCCCTGGTCCCGCCCGCGGCCAGCGCCGCGGCGATGCCCCTGGCGGCGCCGCCGGCGCCCAGCAGCAGGGCGCGCCGGCCGCGGGGCTCCCAGCCGGCTTCCGCCCGCAGGGAACGCAGCAGGCCGCGGCCGTCGGTGGTGTCCGCATATACCTCGCCGCCGGGACGGAAGGCGAGCGTGTTGGCCGCGCCGGTGCGCGCGGCCTCCGGGCTGCGGCGCGTGGCCAGGGCGCAGCCGGCCTCCTTCAGGGACACGGTCAGGTTGCAGCCCGCAAATCCGAGCACGCCCATCGCCGCGACGGCGGCGGGCAGCCGGTCTGCCGTCACGTCCAGGGCGATGTAGCGGCCCGCGCGCCCGGTGGCCGCGAAGCCGGCCTCATGCATCGCGGGGGAGAGCGAATGGGCGACCGGGTGGCCGAGGACGGCCAAAACGGGGGGCGGGAGCGCGGAGACAGCGGTATTGGCCATGATCGGATTGTAACGCCTCAACAGCCCCAGTCCTGGGGGTGCTGAGGCGTTACCGTTCCGGTCCACCCGCGGCACCCGTCGGGACGCATGCGTTCGGACGTCGGTCACCGGTCGGGGTGGGGCGCCGAGGGGCCCGGCGACTCCCCTGGCCGCACCGTCGCGCACGGGGGTGCCCATTCCCAGACGGGCCGCCTCCGTAGGTGCGGTGCGTTCCCGCATTCGCCCGTTGGTGCACCAGTGCCGGGCCCCTGGGCCGGGCCGCGCCCCCTTCCGGCGGTGGCGGCGTGCCCGGCCGCGGGCGGCCGGGCACCCTGCGGGCCGATGTCGGCGCGTTCCCCGGGGTCCGCCGACGGACGGGGACCGACCGCGCCCTGCGGCGGGGCCGCGCCCCGTGGGGGTCCCGGGCCGGTACCGGGGCATCAGAGCGGCTGCAGGGCCCCCCTCCGCCGCAGCCGGCGGAGCCAGAGCCCCTCCACGAGGCGCACCAGACGGGTCGCGGGGAACTCGCGCCGCCCCAGCGGCTGGACCAGTACGGTGAAGAGTCCGGCCCGATTCCCGCCGAAGACGTCCGTGAAGATCTGGTCGCCGATCGCCGCCACCTCGTCCGGGGCGACCCCCAGGCGTTCCCGGGCCAGGCGGTAGGCGCGGAGCGCGGGCTTGCCGGCATGGGCGATCCAGATCAGGTCCATGCCGAGGGCGTCGCAGAAGGCGCGCACCCGCTCCGGACCGTTGTTGGAGACGATGCAGATACCGAGGCCGTCGTCCCTCAGGCGACGCAGCCAAGCGGCGACATCCGGCGCACAGACGACGTCGTTCCAGCGGGTGAGGGTGTTGTCCAGGTCGATGATCAGGGCGCGGATCCCCCGCGCGCTCAGGGCCGCTACCGGTATCGCCGTGACACCGGGGACGACCGCGCCGGGGACGAGCAGATCTCCGAGACCCAGCCCAGGCACCCCCTCGCGTTCCGGCGAGATTGTAGCACGCGCGCCGGGGCGGCCAGGGGGTCCGACACACCGGAGCGGCAGCCGTGGGGCGGGGACGTTCGGCACCACCCCGCCCGAGCCGGTGCACCGCGGGGCGCCCGGCCGGGGGGGAGGGCGCCGCACCCTGGCGCGGCCGCCATCCACGCGAGCTTTGGGGGCCGGGGGGCAGGGCGGGCGCCTATCCCCCGTCCCCCTGCAGCCGCCGGCGGATGAACTGCGACAGCGTGTGGTTGACCGTCATGTGCAGGTCCTCCACCACTCCGTAGTCGCGGGAGGGGATCACCACCGCCAGGTCGGCCTGCTGCCGCAACCGCCCGCCGGCCTGGCCCACGACGGCGACGAGTCGGGCACCCCGTCGCCGGCCGAGGTGGAAGGCGCGCACCAGGTTCTCGGAGTCGCCCGAGACGGAGAGGGCGACGATCAGGTCGAGCGGGAGGACCCAGTTGCCCAGGTGTTCCGCGAGGGCGTCCGCATAGGAGATGTCGTTGCTCAGGGCGGTGAGCCAACTGGTCTGCTCCGCGGGGCAGAGGACGCGCAGGCCCGGATGCCCGCCCGCGCGCACCCCCTTGCCGAAGTCACAGGCCCAGTGCGACGCGGAGGCGGCGCTGCCGCCGTTGCCGAGGACGAAGAGCTGCCGCCCCGCCAGGCGGGTCTCCTCCAGCCAGGCCAGCAGCCGCCCGAGCGCGGCGACCGACAACCCCGCGCGGGCGCGGTCGAACTCGGCGTTGTAGGCGGCGAAGTACGCCGCGAAATCCCCCGCGGGCCCCTCGCCCGATCCGGACGCCGGGCCGCCCTGCGCCGGCACCAATCCGCAGCGCCCCCTTGTGAGCGTCTCCGGCGCCGCCCGGGCGCCGGGAGCCGTGCCCGGCACGCGGCGGGCCGGCACCGCCCATCCGCGGCCCGGGCAGGCCCCCAGCCCCATGTGTATCCATCTGCCGTGCGCGGTGTCCATCGCAGCGCGCCCACCCCCCTCGGGGGTCGAGCTACGCGCAGGCCGGGCCGCCGGTCCGGTGGACACGCACCGGCGCGGCGGGAACCCCCTCGGGAAGAGCCCTGAGGCGCCGGCCTCGACGCCGGACCGGATCGCGAAGGCCTCGGCGCCCGCGTACCGTGGACACCGCGGTCCCGCCACGAGCCCGGGCGGTCGGATCCGGGCGCGTCCGTGCGGTGCGCCGCCGGCCGCCCGGCTCACCCCTCCCGTTCCTTGCCCAGTTCGTGGCCGATCTTCTTCATGGCCTTCTTTTCAATGCTCCTCGGGTATCCTACAAGATCCACTACGCCCTCAACAACCACTTTCTGGTCGGTGATCACGATGCGCTTCACCCATTGCCGCAGCACTTCTCGCCGCTCATCGAAGGTCAGCGCACTGCCTCGGGAGGCGATCAACTCCGCCTGCTCTCGCATGGCAGTCGCGGTCATCGCAAGGCGTCCCTGATCCGCCTCGGCTCGAGCGATACTGCGCAAGTCCGCTTCCGCCGCGTCGATCCGGCGGCGAATGTCGTCGTTGAGGGAGCGGTACCGATCCTTGTCGACGAGGATGCCGCTCAGCCAGGAGTCATGGAGCCGCGCTTCGCTGGTGCGGGCCTGGTTAAGGCGGCGCTGAGCATCCAGGCGCCGTTCGGACAGCGCGTGGCTACTCGTCGCCACGTCCTGGGAGAGCGGCGCGATGTGCAACTCCGGGTTGCTGGCAGCCCGGACCACCATCGCCCATACCACGTCATCGACTTCCGCTGCGTTGACGGGGCGCTGTGGGCACATGACCGTGCGGCCATCGATCTCAAATCCACGCTCGTACCGATGGGGGCAGATGTAGTAGGTGTAGACCCGCACCTCGCCTGACTTGGTCGTTTGGCGTGAGGGGCGAGCGGCCATGGCCCGGCCGCAGTGACCGCAGACAACCAGACGTTGGGCAAGGTACTCGTGCCGGGCCGGTGCGCCTCGCCCCCCGAGGCGGCGGCGCTGTTCGCAGACGCGCTGCGCTGCGTCCCAGAGGTTTTGGTCTATGATTGGCTCAACGCGGAGGGGCTCCCACTCCGGCTGCTCCCCCGCACGACGGATGATCCCGTCCACGTAGGTGCGATTGCGAAGCATCTCGTATACCTGCTCGTAATTCCACTTGGTGGAATACACTTGACCGCTTTTGGTCACCGTACCGCCTCGAGGCGACGAAATACCTTGTTCCGCCAACCGCCGGGCAATGGTGTAACTGCCGATGCCCTCCGTCCCACACCAGCGGAAGATCTCGCGGACAACATCCGCTTCCTCCGGATTGATTTCGAGACGCTTCTCTCCCACGACGAACCTGTAGCCGTAAGGGCGAAGATAGCCGCTTGGTTTCCCCGCCGCCTTCCGAGCCCGTTTGCCACGTCCCATCCGATCGAGGATCTGCCTCCGTTCGTACGAGGCGATCACCGAGCGGATCTCATACATGAACTGTTGCTCCGTCAGTTCCATCCGGTCGACGGCCGACCACATTCGCAACCCGCCCTGGGTCACGATGCGTTCGAATAGCGTCAACGAGACGAGGCTGTTGCGGGCGGTGCGGTCGACATTGTAAAACACGACTCCGTCGACTGCCCTCTGCTCCACGAGAGCCAGCAACTGGCTTAGCCCTGGTCGTTCCAACTCGGTGCCGGTGAACGCATCTGAGAAATGAACAATGCTCGTTGCGCTGAGTTCGCGAGCGAACTCCTCGCAACGAGCACGTTGTGTCTCCAGGCTTGTCTTATCTGGTCCCGCCTGCTGCTCGGTGCTCACGCGCTCATAACATGCCAGTCGCACTCTGTGCAGCCTCCGACGGTGCGGCTCATGTCAGAACCTAGCTTGTCGGAGGGTTCTCCCTCGGCGGAACCAGTCCTGCCCGCTCGGCGTTGGCCCGCAAAATCTCGTGGCTGCGCTGCAGCGCGCGCTCCTGTTCTTCGGCGCTGCCGACGCATACCCACGTGACGGTCAACTGGGAGCGATTCGCCCGGCGCGCTTTTGTCTGAGGCACCGCATCTGGCGTCGTTGACGCTTTCGTGATCCGCACCTGGCAGGGCCACCCCCTCCGTGCGGTGGTGGAGCTGGCTTCGATTTGACATATGCGTGAAAGCGGCGGAGATACCCATGGACGAGCGCCTCAAAGTCCGGCTGGGACGCCTCGGCGCCAGCCGGACAGAGAAGCGCTCGATCGTGGTCCGCGGTCAGCTCGCTGTGTCCGGGGAACTTACTGTCCCCGTGCCGCGGCGAGCGCCTGGACTTCACCGGTCTCCATACGGCGGCCGGCGCCGGAGATGGTGCGGTTGCCATCGATGGAGACCATGCCGCCGCCTGCGGCAGCCGCGGCGGCCAGCCTGGCATCTCGCCTCGCCGTCATGGCCTTGTAGGCCTTCTCGAGGCAAAGACCGACTCGGAGGACTTCTTCTGACCGCGCGTGCCCCGTCCGGGCCCACCACTGCAGGTCATGGCACAGGGTCGCGATGCTCGGCACTTCCAAGTGCCGCTTCTCGACGACTTGAGCCACCATGGCGGGAGGGATGCGACCCAGCCAATCCCGCCGTTCCCAGTGCCTGAGCACGACATCCCAGCACATGCCCAGATCGGGGCAGTGGATGAGGACGAGTTCTTCGCACATACTCAACGGTCCGGGATCTTCCCGGTTGAGACAGACACGCACCGGCCGGGTCAGCGACTGATCGGAACCCCGCCAATCCACGACCCCATATACAGCCATCCTCCTTTCCACCAACCGCTCACAACTGCTGACACTCCGGGCGCCGAACAGCCTGCCGCTCACATCCATGGTCCGGATTTTCAACAGTCGTCCCCCCCAGCGCCACCGAGTCGCACGCGGCACAGTACCGCGTCCCCAAGTGGCCAACGTCCGATGGCGGGGGAAACAAAAAAGCGGGGCGGACAGGGAATCCCCGTCCGCCCCGCTGCTTAAATTCTAACCCGGGCCTATCCTCCGGACCCTCCCATAGAATGGGATTAGGAGTAAAGTCCCCTTCTCCCGTACGCTCAAACAAACTGCCGCGTATGCACCGGCTAACGGGAGGTTAGGTGTCGGATGGTCGATCCCAAGCGGGAAGGCCCACCGCCGATGCTGGGGGCAATCTACCACACCAGGCGCCCACGTGCAACACCTGGATACGTCGATCGGGCCAGATCGCCCAGGTGGGTTTTTATACCAGAGTGGATTAATATACAACGCTAGCGATTGGCGATATACTTTTGCCGCATAAAGGGGGTCCTGCACGTGGCGGCCGGTCGCAAGAACCCACCGTCTCAGCCAGCCGAGGAGTCGATCGTGATCGAGGCCCGGACCACCAATACCCGCCCGCGGCAATACAAGATGGTCGGTCTCTACCTTGCCCCGGAGCAAATCGACCGGCTCGACGCGCTGGCGAGCGAAACCAACCGCACCAGGTCAGAACTCGTCCGAATGCTCCTGGACCGGGCCCTGGCTCAAGTCACCATCCGCAAACCGTGAGCAACCGCCCAGTCGCCGGAACGCCGGACCTTGTCCGGCGCTCATCGTCGTACCCGTCCGGGAATTGTCCGCCTCTGAGGTGGTCGCGCCCACAAGGTATTCGCCACATGACACCTTGTCGGGCTGCGGCGCGGAGCCAGGGTGAGCACCGAGGGGCCCCGGCCGTGTCGGGCTTCCGGCTACCACAGCCCGTCCTAGCCTAGCGGGGTGGTGTCCCGTTTGCTGTGGGGTTTGGGGAGAGGGGTACCTCATTTCGGTCAATTAGCACACCAGTGGCCGTTCGTCAACGAGGCATTTTGGGGAGATCATCGACTCGACTTATAGTTCACGCTCGACCGCTCTCATTCTTGGCACCCATCGTCCTGTCGACCCTTGACTCGCTGCTCACGCCTCTGCCAAGGGGCACTGAGGACCAGAGTGGGTACGGCTGCGCCCGCCAAGGCCCGTCCTGGCTGCCGGGATGACTCCGGTACCCACGAGATGTAGGTCGCTGCCTGGGCTTAGGGACTGTCAGGGATCAAGGCAGTAGGGCTTGACGGTGTGAGACCGGGCTTGTACCGTAGCGTCGGGGTGGTCCGCAACGGCGTCGCGGTGGGACCCTCCGTTCTGGATTGGGGATCGTATGTTCACAGAGGCGGATGTCGAGCAGATCTGCTCAACGGCCGGGCGCTTTTCGGCCCTGAGTCGTTGGGAACTCGCTCAGACCATCTGCGCAACCTTAGATCGCGAGCATTGATCCTTCGGCCGGCCGCACGCCGCCGTCCGAGTCGCAAGAATGGCAGGATCAGGCTGCGATACTTCCTAACTTATTCCCTTACAGTCCCTTACAGTCCCTTACAGTCCCTTACCCGACGACGATGATGCTTCCCGCCGTTTTTAATTTTAAGAGGGTTGTGGGGCAGGGGCGCATAGAAGCGGTATCCGTGGCGAACTGCGTGTGAACTCGACGAACGCTATCGGGCGCGGCATAGTAGTGGGTCCGGAGTTATCCCGGCAGCCACAAGGCCGGTTACCTGGGAGAAACGTCCGGCCGATCAGTTCGCCTGTCCAGGCTGTCCGTCCACGGCCGCGATGCGTTTGGTGAGAACCCGGGACAGGACGGCCATCGCCTCCGGGCTCGCCGCACGGCAAGAGCCCGGCGCAGGCGGTGGCGCGTGTGCTCGGCGACATCGAGAAGTCCCTGGCGCTAATCCTGGAGACCCACGAGGCCTCAGAGGAGGTAATGCATGAGGGCGCTGTGAGCGTCCGCATGCCCCCGTGGCGCGACTTCTCCGACGGCACTGTCGTCAGCGCAGGAACGCTGAGGGGCGCTCAAGGGCCCTCAGCGTGGCGAGGCGTCTTCCGAAGTCTGGTGCATTGCCCAAGCGACCTCGAACAGCGTCCTCGATCGTTCGACCCAGGGAAGCCGGTCCGCCTCGTTTCGCGTCAACAACTGGCGGCCGAGGCTCTCGTCATCGGGGACGAACGGGTTCAACTCCTGCACGCGTCCGACGAAGAACACCATGTGCGTCGTGGGATAAGGAAACGGGTAGCCCTCAGGCCGGGGCGCCCGAATCTCGTGGCGCTGCCAAGCCAACGGCTTTAGGTCACGTACGCGCGCCCCCGTCTCCTCTCGGGCCTCGCGGACGGCGGCATCCTCGGGTGACTCGCCCGGTTCCAGGTGGCCACCGGGAATCTCCAGCCCGCGCCGGACGAGGTTGGCGAAGAGCAGGCGGTCCCCGCTGAAGGCGAACACGAAGGCCGCCGTGATGGTTTCCCGAGGCGGCAGAACGTCGCCGCTCTCCAAGACCACCTCATTCGGCAGGGGCATCCAGGGGACATCGACTTCATGGCGCAGGACTGGCATAGAACACCATCCCTTCTGGTGTCCCGGTTAGAGTCCCAACGGCCCGGACATCCTGCTGCGTCGGTTCTTGGCCGTTTGGTCACGTCCTCCTCCAGGATGCGGCGGGGATCTTCGGACAGGCTGAGTGCCGCAGCGTGGGCCTGCTCCTCTACCGCTCGCCTAGCCTCCGGGCTAAGACGCACGGTCAGCGTCATGCCCGCCACTGCGAGCCCTCCCGCGTTCAATGTACGACAGCGTATACCGCACCGCGCCGCGAAGGGCCGCGGAGTGGTGCCCAGGACGGCGGATCGCCGGCGCCGTTCGTGGGACGAGTAGGGAATAGATAACCTCTGGGGCGCGTCTTGCTGGCAGGGGGCACGCATATCTCCTCGCGTCGATCCCCAAGGCGAAAGCTCGGGCGGTCGTCGTCGCGCAGGCGTCACCCGCGGCCGTGTTCACGGCCGCAGTGCGGGTCATAGGCGGGCGGCGAACCACCCGACGATGTGGCGCAGGCGGTGGACCCGATGCCACGGTTTGCCGCCCCGCGAGAGGCCATGGCTCTCGCCCGGGTACCGAAGGAATTCGGCCTCGACCCCCTGCTTCTTGAGAGCGGCGAAGAGTTGCTCGGCCTGTTCGGGCGGGCAGCGGTGGTCCTGCTCGCTCTGGATGATCAGGGTCGGCGTCCGCATCGCGCCGGCGTGGGCGATGGGCGATACCCGAAGGTACGCCTCGGGATCCTCCCACGGCGCGCGATCGTTGGCCCACGGCTCCGCGAAACGATGGCCCACGTCGCACGAACCGAAGAAGCTGTATCCGTTGATGACGGGCCGCATGACACAGGCGGCCCGGAACCGCCGCGTGTGACCGATGATCCAGGCCGTCATGTAGCCGCCATAGGAACCACCGGCGACGCCCAGCCGTTCCGTATCGATCCAGGGGTGGCGGCTCAGCGCCGCATCGAGGCCCGCCATCACGTCCTCATGGTCGCGGGTACCCCAGCCATGTTCGATACCGGCACAGAAGTCCTCTCCTTGACATCCTCCCCACGGCTAAAGCCGGGGGATTCCTTGGCCCGAGGGCCAAGGGCGGTACTCCCTCGCGGTTTCCCGCTGGTCCCTGCTTCATCGGAGGACCAACGTCCATTCCTCCACAGGCAGCCACCGCCTGCCTGGCGGCGGTTCGGATCAAGCTGCGAGCCCGCGCCGCAGGACCACCTTCGCGGCGTTGACGTCCGCGTGCTCCGCATGCCCGCAGGAGACGCAGCGGAACGCGTCCCGGCTCGGGCGGTTCGCGGCCTCGACATGCCCGCAGGCCGAACACGTCTGGCTGGAGTGCTGTGGGGCGACGAGCACGAGGAAGCCGCCGCGAGCGGCCAGCTTGTACCCGAGCATCTGGGCAAACATGCCCCAGCCCTGGTCGAGGATCGAGCGATTCAGACCGCTCTTGGCGGCGACGTTCCGGCCCGGCTCCTCGACCGTCCCCCGGGCCGAGCGCGTCATGTTACCGATCCGCAGGTCCTCCAGGACGATGGTACCGTGACTCTTGGCCCACCGGGTGGAGAGCTTGTGGAGGAAGTCGGCGCGCATCCGCGCGATCCGCTGGTGCAGGCGGGCGATCCGCTGCTTTGTCTTGGCTCGGTTCTTGCTGCCCTTCTTCTGGCGCGCGAGTTTGCGTTGCAACCGCCACATCTGATCCGTCATCCGCTTGGTGGCGTTGAGGGGCTCGACCAATTCGCCGTCTGAGGTGGCCGCAAAGACCGCCACGCCGCGGTCCACGCCGACAACGGGAGCGGTGCGCGGCTTGCGCTCCGCAACGACGGTCTCCGACAGGATGGAGACGTACCAGCCATCGGCTTCGCGCATGACGGTGGCCTGCTTGATCGTGCCGGGCACGGCCCGGCTCTTGAAGAAGCCGACCCAGCCCACTTTGGGGAGGAAGACCCGTCGGTTCTCGATCCGCACGTCCTGGGGGAAGCGGAAGGCGTCGTCGACGCCCCGCTGCTTGAACCGGGGGAGGTGCTTGCCCGGCTGTGTCGGATCAAAGGCGTCGGAGAACGCTTGAGAGAGGTCCTTCAGCTTCTGCTGCAGCGTCTGCGCGTTGGCCTCGGCCAGGAAGCCATACTCCTCGGACTGCTTCCAGAGGTGCAGCAATCCGCAGAGGTCGTTGTACCGGATGATGGGGACCCCCTGCGCCAGGCGATCCAGGTTCAAACGCA
>Ga0080006_1156599_pt1 | contig 35502 bp, 29 predicted proteins | sample RS3BMetagenome_FD_69209 | JGI IMG/M metagenome (GOLD analysis project Ga0080006, IMG submission 69209) | Ferric oxide microbial mat and aquatic microbial communities from Rainbow Spring, Yellowstone National Park, USA - RS3B (SPADES... ...
GCTGCGCCCGTGACGAAGGATGAAGAAAACAAAGAGGAGGATCCTGCGATGCAGGAGGTGGAGGATAACGACTTTGTCGTTGACGAGGCGAAGCACGAAGAAAAGGAGGAGGCGGGTCCGGCGACGCAAAAAGTGCATGAGGACGACTTTGTCGTTGACGTGACGAAGCATGAAGAAAAGAAGGAGGCGGATTCTGCGACGCAGGAGATGGAGGATAACCACATTGTCGTTCGCGCGGCGAAGCATGAAGAAAAGAAGGAGGCGGATCTTGCGACCCAGAAAGTGCAAGATAACGACTTTGTCCTTGGCGCGGACCCCGGGAATACGAATATCATAACCATCGCAGCACCGAAGCGTACGGAAGATGGGACTGACGGTAACTTACGTCAAAAGATATGCGTCTTTTGAGATTCTCGAGAGCGAGGTACTATCGAGAATCGGGAATCATGAATGCAAGGAAGAAAATCGAGGCATGGAGAGCAGGAATGAAGGATCACCTGGAAGCTTTGAGCGAGGTGACGAGCCGAGGAGCCGACTTTGAAGCTTTTTGGAAATTCATGGAAGTTCGCGTTGCGCATTGGGATGCGCTGTGGGAGGAGTACACCAAGCCCCGGTGGGCTCGGTTGCGAATGAATCTCTACTGTGAAAAGCAGCGGGCGTTCGCGAATTTTTTTAATCAATTGAGCGCCCTCGAGTAGAATGAAAGTCAGAGGCTCGTAGTAACGTATGGGGCAGGGCGCTGGGCGCCCAAGAACGGCACTACGCCAGCTCCAACGACGAGGGTGTACAAGGAGTGCGCAAGGCGTTTCGTTACGATACCTGTAGACGAGTTCCGAACGTCCTATACACACCACGAGCTGGGGTGCACACTTCAGAGGGTCGAAATAGAAAAGTGCCAGAGGAGCCCTGAGGAAATAGCAAAGTACAGACCGCTGATGGAGGAGCAAATGGAAACGAGGGCGAAAGTGCGAGGGCTGCTTGCATTAGTGTGTACAACCAATGATGGCAAGAAACGTACGGAATTTGTTAACAGAGACTTTAATGCCGCAATCAATATAAGGAGATGTGCGGTGCTGGAGAAGAGACCTCCAGAGTTGACGAGAGACAACTTCATTGGACAACCTCTAAAAGTTGACATATATGAGACAGGGTTGGAAGCAATAGTAGGTGGCCGGTCCAAAAGGGCTGGGAGGCGTCTGCGCCACAGATGGCGACTTCTTGTCTAGGGCGGGTCACTCGCCACTTCTGTACACGCCCGACATCGTTCGACTTTCGAACGGCGTTGTTGGTGTGCGGTGTCAGCGCCGTCCATTTGTTTTATTCTTCTCAAGGCGCTTCCACTGCGGTTTGTGGTCTTTTGACGATGTTCTTGGGTATGAAGCTGAAAAGATGACTCCCCGCCCCCATGAAGTGTCTAGTTGACGAGCAAGGGGACGTTCGGCCCTGCTTCCCAGGAGAAGCGACGGAAAAGGACTTGCCAGCTCCTGCCCATATTCGAGTGGACGGGGAAAGTTGCCGTCTGTGAGAGAGCCGAAGGTGCTTGCTTTCGGCAACACCTGCTGCGACGTGAGCGAGCACTTTGGTCGGGGTACTCTTGTAACTGGCGGGGGTGCCAATACGTGCAAGTGCCTTTCAGATCGCCACCAGAAGTGCACTAAACGGATCCAAACCTCAGCACCTCCACTTTAACGCTTTTGTGGGCCCATGAGCACTCCGACGACGCAAGGGATCGTGACCGCGTCGCGCTTTGCCCAGAGAGGCCCGTGGCAGGGAAGGCTGTAGAAATCTTGCCGTTGTCGAGCTGCATACGATAGTGAACGTTCGTCAAATCGCACACGTCCCTCGCCGATGCAGTGAAGGTTGCCATGAACCTGTTGAAACGCATGCATATCGTCGAACCTGGGAATGATGGAAACATTTACGCATTCTGACACCTCTTGGGTTAGTGCGCATCGTACTCTTCGCACCATGAGCTAATCTGGCGCCAGAACTGACCTGGGTTCCGTGAATTCCTTTCGAATGGACCATCTCGCTGCAAGTAAAGTTAGAATGCAAGCTTCCGCTCTGTCGTCTATGGAAGTCACCGATCCCCACGGTTTGTAGAATGAATCAGATTCTATTTGGAACCGCGGTGGAAAAGCCTCCACTCCCTTTGCACTGACGAGCTTTAAGTAGCATTAGACGCCGCACGGGAAATTCTTCAAAGGTGCACAAGAACGAGTCCTCTGCATAATTCGCACGCGAGCTTGATTGGGCATTGGTAGACGCGTGTCCTAGCACGCATAGAACGAAGATGACAGACTACTGCTTGCGGCCCCCAAATTGGCGGCATTGTTATGTGTTTCAGTGGACCAAACAGGTAGCTGCACTTCTCGAGCGTGACTTCAGCTCAGGCACGATTGAAGAGACGAGATCGACCGGATCGCAGTCGCAATTCGGAATCGCTCTCCTCCTGACTACGCAGGGATGCACTAAATACTGGTAATACGCGGAAGCAAGCTTCGAGCTGACCCTTGCTATGGTCTGCCTGAGCCTTCCAGTCCACTTGCGGGACCGGTAGCGGCACATCCAGCGCCATCGAAGGCGTCTCTCATAAACGCGATTCCTGGAAACTTGCCAAATCCAGCCATTGTTTCTGAGAAGAATACAGTTCCAGGGCTCATGGTCGAGTCCGCAAGTATCCGCATCAAGGGCGAGATCCTTGGAACAAGAACTGTCAGCCGGCATCTATCCGGACGAGGCCGTCTCGTTGCATGAATCCCATGTCATAAAAATATAAATAGAGCATATAACCTGTGGATCACCAAAGCAAATCTAAGCACAACTAGCGTCACATAGCCGCACATACGCAACGCAGCTACTCTGGCGCTTCTGTCGCGTCGAACACGTTACGATGCAGTGCGAAAACGGCACGCTTCTGAGCTACATCAAGGTCCAGGTATTTTGTACCAAGCGGTTCTATGAACCCCAGGCAAAACAATAATCTCCTATGCGCAACGGAGCCCGCGATTTCCCGATGTGCATGCCGTGCGATGTTGCTCTTGTGTGAAAAAGCGGAGCGCCTGCTGCCCTGTGAGTTTGCCATTCGCCCTGTCTCCGCGTCCAGAAGGCATCATGGCCAGAATACGCTGCCGACAAGTTCAGCCTTAAAAAAGTTGCCGTCCAGGCTCTAGGTTAACGCACGAAAACCCCCCGTACAGCATTCATGGCATGGGAGCCGCGCCCTTGCGGAAAACCTGAACTCGGCGGAAAGCGATTGTGCCCGGGCGGCCGGATGCTGCCACGACAAAATGTAGACGTTGCAGTAGACGATTTCGGCGGAGCTTTTCCTCTTTTTCCTTGTTACTCAGAGAAATCCCACTGGACTTTTTTGGTGACGCATCCACACCAGAGTATTGGTATGAGTCTGTCTCCCCGGCATCAGAAAGGCGGTCTGAGTTGCGCGCAGTACCATTTTGATGTGTCGGTTCCGAACTCATATCGATCAGATCTGTCTCGACACTGTCCACCATCATCAGACGATAGACAATGACCCGCTGCTTCGCTCCAATACGATGCGCTCTGCTTATGATCTGATGCTCTTGGGAGCGATTCCAAACAGGTTCCATGATGATCATGCGTGTTACAAAGCTGAGGTCGAGTCCCAGTGCGCCTTTTTCATCCATCAGGAGGATCCAAGTGTGCGGATCGTAGATGAACCGGTCGATCTGAGCGCGTCGCTCTGTTGGACTCAAGCGCGAGCAATAGTATGCAAAGTCAAAATTTCCTTGACACAAATGGTAGTGAATGACGTCGAAATGATGAGCAAAGTTTGAGTAAATGATCACTTTTTCCCGCTTGCCGTGCGCAACACAACTCTGTCTGCTGTTGCCTCCTTGATCAGAACAGGGAGCGCCCTCCCGGCTCGCTGTGTATGTCGCGCTGGACCACTCTCCGAGAAGCTGCAGCATGCGGGCGATCTTACTCGTCATTTTTCGATCCCACCTGGGAACCCAGGCCTCTTGAGTGAAGCTGGGCTGCATTTCGATCAAATCGACCGGCTCCTGGCGGCGACCGAGCAAATACTTGCGGCCACATATGTTGCACGCATACCTATTCGTAGCCGCACAGTCAAGGCACTGGATATGAGCACACGGCGTAACGATTGGCATGAGGGAGCCAATGCGACCACAGGATTCGCAAATACAGCCTTGGGCATATACAGGGTCGCGAAGCACGCGCTCAATATGACGTAGTCTATCTTCTATGTAATCGACTGGTGACAGTGCCGCGGCAACATCGGCGCCGGCGTCGCCGAGCGCTGGAGGCCCACCACGGTGTTCTGTAGGAGATTCTGCGGAGGGCAAAGGTTGTGCGCAGCGTTGTGCGAAAGGTCCCGTCTCTATGCCCGTAGACTCGAATGCTTGCATGGGGTAGCGCAGCGCTTCGACCGCCGTCGATTGGGTCCCCGTCTGTGCAAGCTCTGGATCCAGGTTGCCTGCTGCCAAGCTCGGGCTCAGCGACCAGAGGCACCGCCGCACTGGGGCAGCTGGAGCGGCGTCCAAAGCGTTCCACGCAGAGTGATCATGCTTCATCAGGACCTGGGCTCTTCTCCGCTTGCAATCGGATGATTGGGCTAGAGTGGAGCTTCCTGTGCTCACAGCTCGATCCATTCCGTTTTCGAAATCAGCAATTGCGTCCCCGCTACAGGGGCTCCACCAGTCTTGATTCGCCTCAGGTACGTGGCGCTTTGCACCGCAACGAAAGCCCAACGATGGGCTCGTATTGTCCTTTGCAGCCTGCATAGATTGTCTTAAGGTGCGAAGAAGCTCTTCGAGTTCCTCTCTAATAACTTCAAATTTCATATGGCCTGTCACGCAACAACAGAGCCTTAGGTTCTGCAGTACAACTCGCGCGGATTTTCTGTTTTCGGGATTCAAAAGCGATTCCCGATGATTCTCGTCGAAAAAGTCAGCTAGGAACAAATTACGCTTGACTACGGACACAAGCGCATTATAGGCATCCGCCTCCTCTTTGGTGAAAGAAAGCATTTCATCGCGTACTTCCAGATGAGGTATGTCCTGAACCTCTTCCTTCGTGGACCGGATCATGATATGGTCTAGAGTTTGCTGTAGGATATGAATGCCCTCGTAGCCTAGTGCGCGCTCCAGCGGTCGCTGAACGCACTGCTGGAAGGCCGCACGGCGCGCCCATACGAACGGTTCCAGTCCAAGAAAGGAAAAAAGTGGGTACAGGTGATGCACCTCTGCAATTCCACTCTTGGTAGTTGGAGTTGGAGTTCCAGTCATGATCCATCGCCGCTCTGCTAGTACTATGAGGCAGCAGCGCTGCAGACTGGTGCATGAAAGCGAACCCAGTGAGTGTCCCTCGTCGATAATCATACGTAGCCAATAAACCCGATTCAAAATGCTCAGCCCACGAACCAGTGAGCTATACTCGCTGCGAAGTTCGTTCAATGATATGAAGACGACATCGTAGTCGGCGATTTCCCGCACCACAGCATTTCGAATCTGGCTGAAGAGGCAGTAGCGGAGCTCATGTGGTGCTCGCACGAGACGACGTATCTGAACCGTCCAATGAGGTATCAGGTTCTCGGGTAATGCTACAAGTGTCGTTGGAACGCAGACAATAAGGTGATAGTCGAAAGCACACTCTATTTCTGGTACGCGCCTGCTCTTGCACCGTCTCCGAAATGGCATCGCAAACGGCTCTATCGCTGCGCTGGGTCCCTGCGCGTACTCTGATGGCTCCATGAGCAGCGTACCGTCCGCGCCCTGGTTTCCAGTGTGTTCATTCGCCAGCGCGCACAGACCCGCGCATTCCAGGATTGTGCTCCGCGAGGCTCCCCTGCACAAGCGAGCACCCGCAGCGGAGGCAGCGGGAATGCCCTCCGATGCGAGACGGAGAAAACCGCTCGGTCCCTGCAGATATTTTCCGCTAACAATGAAGAACCAAAGTTTTTCGCGTCCCGGCTGCACGTATAACATTTCCGATGGCGGCAATACGCAAGTCTTTGCTGTGTATGGGTTTTGCTGGACCACGAGGCGCAGATAAGCTCCTATAGCGCCCTTAGTGGCAACGCTTCCGACGATCGATGACAGCACACCTTCGTGGCATTGTAGCCAGTTGCCCAAAAACCGCAGCAGTTCCGGTACCTGTCCCGTACAGCATCCGTTGATGTGGTTGTGAAACATATCTGAATACTCCTCCAGCCGACTGCGCACTGCTCCAACATCCTGTGTGAATTCATCCAAACTTGCTCTGCTCAGCCTCGCTCGGGCTTTGTCAATAACCTGGTCCAGGAATTGTAGTGTTTGCTTACAAATAAAGACAGCCAAATCGATTTCCGAGGAGCCGAAGTACTCAACGTCTACGGAAAACAATGGAATGGCGGGAATTGTACTGCGTGTACGTGCGATCAGCGCAAGTGCAGTTACGGTTTTGCCCAGACCAGGCTCATCACAGAGCAACCCTCCGCGACAATCATAGCAGGTGCTTTGATTGCGCTCTAGACGCCGATGCATCCAGTTGAAATAGAGATCTCCGTCCAAATGCTGAAGAAGAGGGTTTTTCCACTGGAGTAGTGGCGCTACTGGCCCGCATCGGTGCTCTCGATGACGCTCGCGCGAGAGCATCCACAAGACAGCTGCCTGCTGGTGCTTAAACAGCTCCACATTCAGCTCGGGTACGATCGGGTTCGTTAGGCAGCGGAACCAACTCGACAGCTGACCAAGCGCCAAAATCGTTGGGCTATCTGTGTGCTGAAATATCTGCACTAGCACATTTTCCGGCAGAGTTTGTAACGAGGAGCACTGCGTATACGCTGACGCATAGATGTTCTCGAGGTGCTGCATCGCTCTGTGCTTCAAATGCAGGAAAGCTTTGAGTTTCGATGGTAAAACGCGGATAACTTGCGCCAAGCGAAAACGCTTGGGCGTCGCAGAGTGCCTGTTATCTCTCGCGTCGCACGCTGTGCATGGATAAACGCCGCAGCTGGGAATTCGAGGCGACGGCTCCAGGGTGCTGCCGAAGAGACGCTCCATCAGGAGGTGACGTGCAAGCCATAGAAAAGAATCATGTGTTGCGGATCGCTTACCTGGTATCAATCCAATCGTTGCATTTTCTGGTGGCTCTTTCTTCAGATGCGGCGTTAGAGAAACCACGAACCAGATCTGGCGATCGATTTCCTGCTTGACACAGTCTAGCACTTCAAAATCAAGAAACTGCTGCAGCGTGCGCAAGTATCCAGCGACTTGTCCACTGAGCAGCAGAGAATAGCCATCAATGCTGACGTGCGTACCCTGATCTTGCTGCACAGATCTCTCTACTAATCTGACGCTGGCGATTTCCGGTTTTGTAACATTCAGCGGGCGCACGTCCCGGGCTATGATTCGGAGCCTGGCTTGATCCGCAGCGTGGACATTGCTGTCATCTGAAACTATAGATAGGCGAGCAGCACTATGCGATTTCTCCCTGCATGGCTGCATGTCAATAAATTCGGGTACTTTCCCATTAAGGTCGACGCTAACGTCGTTACCGGGGGCGCAGCCGCTGCCGTTGAGAAACCGCGCACCACAACCAAGTGGCATAGATCCTCTTTCGGTGTTATGCCCGGCGAGTCCGAGAGTTTTCACGAAAGGAGGCAACCTGGTGGCCGTTTCGGAGATGCTGTCGTGCACTTTTTCGACCGGATACAGCACAACCGTATTCCCAAGCTTTGATGCTGTTGTCCAGTCTACACAAAAGAGGTCCTAAGCGAGTGCGTCGTTCGTGGTTGATGGCAATTTTGCGGACGAAAACTACGGCTCCCGCAACTCACATTAAATTATGGTCGCTCAACTCTGTGGTTTTGCGAGAGCTCCTACTGGCTGAGATCAAATCCAAAACAGGTGCTCCAGAGGTGCTGAACAGGAACGCTTACGATTGCATACCTCGACACAGCCCAACGTTTATCAAGGGTACTGTGAAACGCCGAAGCGACTAACGCAAACCTTCCTGACTTTCGGTCACGATCTTCGTACCGCAGCAAGCTCTGAAACCAACTATCTTTCACACAGGATCAGTCCGAGACTTAAACAGGTAACCCAGCCCAAGATTGTTCGCAGGCAGCTCACGCCCAGGCGCAACAGTCTAGGTTTGGAGTACCTTAATTATGTTCCACCCCATATGGATGCTATTGAATGCTTTTTCGCAGTTTACGGGAGATTTGTTCGAAGCGCGTTCATTTGAAGAAATAGGAAATCTAAAGGAAATGTTTGGACATGGAAGTGGGGGATTCCGGAGTGCCGTCATTGCCGCCTACTGCTGGTAAACAACGAAAAAATCCTCTTCTCGCCGATCATCAATAGCAGATGAGCCAGTAAAGAAGAAGAAGGGGAGATCGGAGAAAAAGCTTTTCGCGCGACGGGGCGATGACGAGACTTTAGTGGCGCCGAGGGCGCGAGTTCTAGCAATCTAAGCACTGATGGGTTCAACCATCAGCAGGTAACACATGGAGTTCATGAACTGAGATTTCAACACCGCCATCAATAAAAGACGGTGTGCCGTGCCGAAGACGAAACCCGAGGAGCTGACGCGAGCCAACTTCGGGGGATGGCCTCTCAGGCTCCAAGCGGACAAAGGGAAGCTGAAGCCGATAGTTGGGGGCAGGTCGAATACAAGCTGGGAAGCGTCTGCGAGAGGGTAGATACATGTACCCTCCATGGTCGTTGGACATTTTTCGTTCCACGAAGCATTACAGGGCAATTAGCTCTGCAACGATTTTGCGATTGGTGACTCAAGTCCAAGTCCAAGACTCTTTCCCGATGGAACTGAGGGGACGGGAGCCTTTTGGAGCATATCCCCTCGGATGAATCATACTGTTGTCGAAGGCAGGTTCGTCGATGACCGCAAAGAGCGGAGGATAATTTTTTCGAGAAAATCGATTCTCTGACGTCAGACGTTCAGTGAACTTTGGACACGAGCCCATGAACTAGTCCTGAAGCTCGACATCGAGTTTTCTCTTTGTCGATCCTGCACCGCGGATCGCTGCGCCCATCACATGCCTCGAACGGAAAGATCGTGAAATTGAAGAATACGTGATTGAGTCATCGTATATGTAAGTAAAGGAGAAGAGTCGGAGCATGTATTTATGCATAAAACAACGATATCCGTTATTTTTTGAGCACTGGTTCGGGAGCGTCGCGAATCATTTACATCACAGAGATGTAGCGGATTCCAGCGGGAAAGCGCCACTGGAGCCAAATCGAAAGCCTACTGGTATTTCTAAAATCATCTATGAAAGTAATAAACCCTCAATATTGCACTAAGAATATCGAGCCTGAACAACGAGAAACAACTCGGAAGAAACCTATTTGCAGGAACGGAGCGAGCAGTCCAGCGTTCCATCTCAGTGCGACACGCGGCAGGAGCGTGTATTCCAGACTCGCGGCCCTAGCATCTGCGATGCACCCGCCAGCGTCGAGCCGACAGAGGCAGCAGGCTCGCGGAGCGTATGCTCGACATTAATCATGGTCATACATACCCATAACTTCCAAGAGTGATCGGCGTCTCTCGAGGGTGCGAGATCTTGTATAAACATGTATGTATAGAAACTTTATATCCCTGCGGACTGGCTGGCGAGGCACGCACGCGACCGGAGGTGCGCGGCACCATTCACCGCCGTGCGCGCGTTCCAATACGCATTTGTGAGCAAGTGCTTGAACTCATACGGAAAAACTCGTGGGAATAGTGACGCAGAGACGTAACTCGCGCACCAGGAGCGCTTTGTCACACTGTTAATTAGGGATTCTTAGAAGTTTCCTTAGAAGTATCGAGGGTTATTACTCAGAGACATTGGTTTTTGCGGTTAACGTAACTAGTTCGTCTGGTTGACAGCGACAGTGCTCTGTTCCGTGAAAGCCGAGGTCTTTGTGCGAATGGCGTGTTTGCGAGTCGCATTCACTCCTTCGGGGGCTGTATCTTCAGAGAAGTTTTTGATTAGGAGGAGGAACTGCACCAGTGTTCGGCGAGCGAGGTCAGGAACGAGCTTTGCAACGCTTCCGCGCTGTCACGTCGTACAACGTTCTGCTGAAGAACCTCGGAGTCACGCCCTCTGCACTGTGCTAGAGCGAAAACGTGCTTCTTTGCCGTTTAACCCGAAAGTGTGGACGCAAGGATCCGCATCTGGGACTGAGAGCCCGTTAGCAAGTTTATGTGGTGGAGGATACGGCGGCAACAGTGGCCACAGCGGCGGCGGCGGTGGTAGCGACGGCGGCCGAGGTCGTAACGAAAGACCAGACGGGAACGACGAGAATGGACCACTCTCGCTTCTGACGCAACTGGGGGCCTTGCTCTTCTGTATCTGGCGAAGACTAGGTGACACAAACCCGGAATGTCTCCGTGCTTCTCTGTTCGGGACGGTACTACTGGCGACGCAATTCAATGAAAATCCGCATACGAGGAGGCACGTTGCGGGCTCCGTCGTAGATGCAGCAGCCTTTGTTGGCGACTCGCAACGACCCGTTGTTATTTTGTTGTCGTGGCTCGGGGCACAGCAGCGACATATGGTGAAAAAAGCAGAGGGGTACAGAGACCGTGGCTACGATGTGATCACGTTGTTTAATGGTCTCCAGACGGCGTTGATTCCGGCCTTCTCGCGACGACAAGCACTGCGTGTGCTACATTTAATGGACGAAATCCCTGAAAATAGACCGATAGTGGTCCATTCGTTTTCTATTGGCACAGGAATCTACGGCTATATGCTAGACATCATTCAGCGGGGCCAGTACGTCACAGAGGATATGGGTCGAAAACTCCAGCGGCAGATCCGAGGAGTGATATTCGATTCGGGACCAGGACACATGCAGGCGAGTTCTCTAGCCCAAGGTCTCTATGCAGCCTGTCCAAAAGTGGGGTACCGTGTCTGGAATGCTGTTGCGGAAGCTCTGTTTCGATTTCTGAATGTTGCTGAGGGTTTCCGGGCAGCGGAACACGCCCTGCAAAACGTGCAACTCCCATCCGTTCCGCAACTCTACCTCTACAGCCTCGATGACAGCATTGTGAAAGACCTTGACAAGAGCGTGCGTGAGTACATCGATGCTCAGAGACGTCGGGGGCTGGAGGTCTACCAAAAAGTTTGGGAACAGAGCCAACATGCCACACATTTCAAAGTGCATCCCGAAGAGTACAAGGCACAAGTGGAGAGCTTTTTGAAGCGAGCTTTGAGTGATGTTGAGGTCGGCATGCGCGGCATGCTCGACAAACTGCATGAGGCGACCGGCGATTCCGAGTCGAAGGCTAACCCGACTTCGATAACAGCAGCACCAGCAGCAGCACAATGAAGATTGCTGCAAATCCAGAGACAACAGGGCAATATCTCCGACCAGATTACTCGGCCACGTCGCAGAATGCGACTAGGGCGATCCTCCGCGACGTTTCCGCATGGACGAGCGTTTCTTCTGTACTTTTAATGCGCCCCTAATCTTTCTGGATACATCGATATTAGGTTCGAGTCCAGTTGGGATGCGCAGGGTCTGCAAGCTCAACGGAGCGAAAAAGTTTCGCAGCTGTAGGGTAAATGGATATCCAGTCACAAACGCCTCCCAGCCGTTCTTGGCGGGCCCCCTGCAATCGCCCTCAGCTTCTCCTTTTGCGCGTCGAGCCTGAGAGGCTGCCCAACAGAGTTGGCTCGCGTGGGCTGGTCGGGTCTCGGCTTCGCCGTGCATCGTCTGATATTCATGGCGGCATTGAAGTCCCGGTTCACAAACTCGTTGCGTTTCTTCCCGCCAGTTGAACACAGTAGTGGGAGAATTCCTCGAACTCGTACCCTCTGTCCCACTACAGTCTCGTCACCTTCTTCATCTTCGTCACATGCTCTTCTTCGCTGCGAGGTTGGCGAGAAGAGGATTTTTTCCTTTTTTTGTTGAACTCGGGGACAACGGAACTCCGGGACCCCCAATTTCCACGTCCAAACCATTTTGTAGATTTTCGATTTCTGAAAAAGAACGCCTTTCCAGCGAATCTGCTATAAACCTCGAAAAAGCATTTGATTACAACCACCTAGGGCCGGAACACAATGTAGGTGAAAGATTATGAAACGTATACAAGCACGCTGGAGTCTTCGTTCCACTGGCACGGACAAGTCGTTTATCACTAGGTAGGGATAACCCGTGGATCAAATGTCCATCAAGGTCTGGCGCCATCGCAAAGGAGCTGCCAGCATCCTCTGCCGTTTCCTCTTTGGGAGGTCAGCACTAGGCATAGTTTCTTTTGCGTTCCATCGCAATTCTAGGATGCCACATTTGCTTTTATGGCCGTCACATCCATTCTGATCCTCAAAGCCTCCACATAACATGAAACCGACGCAGGCACAGTGCACGTGGCATCTCATCATGCTCGGTAACGTACACAAACCGAAGATTCGCTCCAATCATGCATCAAGGGAACAGAGTACCAGGAAAGTTGCAGGCGTCACAGCTACCGGAAAGCTGGCAGCGCCCCCCATGACGGAATCGCTAGCAGTAGCATCCTTGAGGATGCTGCAGAAGGCGTTTCAAATATTGCTCCGCGGAGGCCTTGCCTTCAATGATGATAATGCAATCCGGCAAGTCAGTGAAGGGGCAACTCAAGCCTCCCCGAAAAGAACCAAGGCCGCAAAAAGTTTGCATATAGCATTCCAACCGTACCAAGGCAAAAGCTGATAGGCAGCCAGGTATAACTTTTCATCACTGTTCGAATACTCTGTTAAATTGTCCAAAAAATCACCGGCACAGGCCCGCGGCAAACGAAAAATCAGTGTAAACGGTAACGGTCTACCCGCACCGGGATAAAACCAGCCGTTGAGAAGCACATCAACGAGAAACCATACCTGCAGTATGCGCGCGGGTGAAACTTGGAAGATTTCCGTTTGTTGCACCTTTGAGAACCACCTAGGAACTTGTCTGGAGCGAATCGAACGGGCGACTTTTGCACCTAAACTTGACCCCAAGAAAACTGGAATCATGGCTTGGAGGTTAACGAACAGTGCCTCCGGGCGCGAAGGCTCTCCACTCCAAAGCAACAGCGTGATCAACAGGCGCAAGCCCAAATAGTATATAACTGGGCCCGTAAACCAGCATGGTATGATATTTGTATCCCGTATCAACCAAAAAGTGGAGCGTTTCCACTGAAAAATTCGAAAAATCCACAGCATGAGCGGATTGAAATTGAGTCGCTCCAGAAGTCGCAGTCGTTCCGAGTGTCTCGCTGCAAGACGCGGCAGCGCACCGCACTGCGTACGAGAGATGCTGCCTTTGCTAGCGGACTCGTTCCAAGGCTCAGCCGAACCCGCCCCAGGTGAATAATTGTCCGTGAGGGGCGCGCGCTTCCCGTTGGAAACGCTCGCAGCAATAGGTTCAACATTCGCGGCATGTGCAGACACATCCGGAGGCGTTTTTTCGAGAGGTACATCCTGGGCCTCGCCGATACTGGCCCGCTCGTTGCCGCTTTCGCAGTCGATCCAGCAGACGAGACTCCAGAGCTCTGTGCAGCAAGCGGCACCAACGCTGCATGCCAGTGCCGTGGCTACATCGATCGCGACAAGCTTCACACAAGAGGAGGGAGGACAAAAAATACCAATAAAGAAGAAAAACGCCATTGCAGAATTCTGCAGGATGAGAAACAAAATGAGGAAAGTGCGCGACGCCCATGCTGGAGTGGAGATTCGGGCACATGTCGCATGCATATCAGAATCGCGAGGAGCCTCGATGGTATTCGCAGTGGATACCCCGAAAGCACTTGCAGATTCCAGAGGTTTTGAGGTGTCGGAAACGTGCGAAGCACGCGCAACGGTCGACCCCGGTCGATCAAGACCCCGATGAACCCCGTGCTCGCAGTCGACAGGGATGTGATGGACGCCATCATCAAGCGATGACGCCCTCTGCCGCGAGATGCGGGACCAGTTATGACCCTGTGGAGTGCTCTTGAGTGATCTCGGGGACTCCCGCCGGGCGCTCCGATAATGATTCTGGCCAGCTAAGATGATGACACCGAGGATGAGCATCCAGAGAGAAGCGAGTTCGCCCACGGAGCGCCGTTGTGGTATGTAATGCGCGCAGGCTTGCAACTTGCGGCTCGCTGCCTCATCGCCGCAGGACCACGCGTGCACCACTTGCCGACTCATGACAGGGTCGACTAGGTAAGGGCGCGGATCCTTGTTCGGATCCGTTGGCACGAATCTAACAGAGACCGCCTGAGCCGAGTTACGGTTTCCAGCGGATGCGTTCCGCATAGCGTCGTGCACCTCTGGTAGCTGCGAAATCCGAAACTCGATGTGAGATACGAAATATCGCGACTCTCCCACACTTAGCGGATCTGAGACATAATGAACTAGGAGTTCTGAGCTCGCGTTTTCCCGACGAAATCGATTGGTATCGAAAGGTCCCGTGTTAGCAGGAGATGCTCGCGTGTGCTGGCTTACCGCTGTGGGACTATCCGTTCCACTCATCATTCTTACGCGGTGCACATCGAGCCATATAGGACCCTGGGATAGCACCTCAAAAGAGTTCGCGGTTTTCGAACACTGCAGCGTAAAGCGCGAAGGCTTGAGAAACAGCAGAGCCGGGCCGCTCAGCGCAACACGCTGTTCGCCACAGAACTTTTCCAGAAATCGCAAGCGCCTTTGCTCGAACTTGATTGGTCGACAAACGCCTTCATCTGTACAGAAGTGTCGACAAGAGGTGAGAACGTGTCCAGGACGCACAGTGAGGTGAAGCGGCTGAAGCTTTCCATAGTTTCGTTGATAGGCACGCAATCGAACAACATCGCTGCCACCACAAGGCCTTTTCGGCTGAAGGGAACACAACACAACGAAAGCAAATGTCAGAACCAGATATTTTAAGAAGTGGTTCACTTTATGGGAGGCGTGCATGGTACCGCTGCTCACACAAGTGCCAACACCGCACGCGAAGTTGAAGCAAAATTAAAAACTACCCGCCAAGTTTGTCTGCGCCATCGCGACTGGTTGAAACTGCCTCAGACCCGATGCCAGGGTCCAGACGAATCAACTGCATGGAAGTTCGCCAAGAAACCATCGAAGATTGTCTAACGCATGCAAGGCAAGCGTATCCCAACAGAGGTCCGTAGTTTCAAACTGGATACCTCATCGCGAGTTCTTTTCGGCCAGGGTGGGCATGCTCGCACTGATCGAACTGCGTTACCCGGAAATGCACTCTATCTGCTTCACCCGTGCCAGGTCAAAATGAAACTGGTCCTGCCACCTAGCATGGACGTACAAACTAAAGTTTGGGTCCCTTTTGATCGTCAGTAACAGCAGCGTTTGCGAGATATTTCCGAGACTGCTTCGATTGCTGTCGCTCATGTCCGGCTTTAGAAAAACGCGTGTCTCCTGTTGCCATCCAGATTCGATGTCACCAGTCGACCGATGTTGACAGCAGCCTCAAGACTCGATTTTGGAGCTTCCGGTTGTTGTCGATGCACTTCATGCAAAGCTGGAAGCCGCAATCTATGCTTCGCTTGCGTTGCTCATGGCCTTTGTCCACAGCCTCGGTGCGCCATTCGCAACGTTGACACCTTGTTATTGTCTGCTGTTCCCGCATGTCCACCATAACGTATCGTCTGAAAGGAGTTTTTTCATGCCCGAACGCCTGGTTCACCACTCAGTGCATGCTCTTGACGGGAACAGGAAGCTCGCCTCGGTGCCAAGGTTTATTCCCGCGTCCGACGCCATCTCCGACTACCACTAGCTTCTGTTATGCGATACCCTAGACGAGAAACCTGTCCTCTGTAGAGGCAAACGCATGCCATCGCGTTCGATAGAGGGCGTTTGGCATACAATACTGCCCATGATGAAAAAAGTAGCGGAACGCGAATTCCGGCTGCAGAAAGGGCCACGAAATTTCGATCCTTGTTCGCTCACTTCGTACGACGCGGGGACGCACTCTCCACTCGAAGCGATCGCTGCAATGCCGGGATTCCTCGTCAAAGACCCCTGTCCATGGAAAGCGAATAGACGGGAGCGTCCGGGGGCGTATCCCGAGAGCCGCCTCATGCTGCAGTCGCGCGCTTTTCGTCCATGGCCACAAAGAGAGCTGGAATTGTCTTTCGAACGCAATCGATTATTCGGCGGGACAAATTCACTGAACTTTCGACTTGAGCTTGTGCGGAAGTCTTCAAAGGAAGACATCAATTTTTTTCTGTCGTCAACCCAGCGGTGCAGATTGCCGCGTCCAGGACCTTCCTTGAAACAGAAAAATCGAAAAATTGGAGAATGCGTGGTTTATGCATGCTGTATGAAATGAAAGGAGAAGAGTGGAGGCTTCTACGCATGAAGTGGATGATAATATCGGGTAGTTTGCGAACTCATGTACAAGAGCGTCGCGACACATCTTGATTCGGGTGATGTAACAGATTCCAGCAGCTACGCGTCGCAGGAGACACGGACAAAAACGACCGGGCATCCTAAGAATACGCACCAGTCCATACATGCTTGTTGCTCTGCTTGAGATGCCGAGAATCTACATCGAAGAAAAAGTTCGGAGAAAAATCGCAAGGCAGTAACAGATGGAGCAGTTGAGTGTTCTCTCTTCATCGAACTAGGCTCTGGAAAGGGTGCAGCATAGAATGCGCTAAGACCCTCCCGTTCCGATCCAGGGCGGAAGCTGCAGATTCAGTCAAGTACTGTGCTGGGGCCCTGATACAACTCGATCACGAGAGCAGTTCAGTGCGCTAAGCATCTGTGGAACTTTGGCGGAAAAACGCACCATGAAGCAGACGGAGTTGCCCCAATAGTGTGCATCCACGACGATCTTGTGGGTCTAGTCTGCCTGAACTTTTTCATCCGAGTGCGACCTGCAACATTCAATTTCAAGAGGCACATAAAAGCGGGGCAGCCGCGTCGCCGTAGCCGCCCTCGAGACAAAGAAACACCTGCAGCAGAGCACGTCTAGCTCTTGCGAACGGCCTATCAGCGTTTTCGCATCGAAGTATGTTCTGTCGAGATCAGCTTCCGAACGAAGCCGGTAGCACTATGGACACGGGTGCAGTTTCGAAATTGACATCGTATGCGCATCGCAGAGCAACTCAACCCCATTATCCATCGATCACGATTCATCCAGGTAGTCGACATCCGATGCCTCCCCATCGTCACCGTCCTGGCGCTCTCCCAGGTCCGTTTCGCCGTCTCGCTGGATAAGAGAATCCACATAATCGGATTCTGCAACGAGCTGTGCACGTTTCGCCGCACGCTCTACAGCTTCGCGTTCACGGCGACGGTTCTCCCGCTCCTGGTCCCGTTCGCGACGAGCGGCTTCCAGTTCGGCCGCGCGACGCTGGAAGAGTGTATCCATCATCGCTCGCTGATTCTCGGTCTTCAGATGATCTTTCAAGCTGTACATTCCTCGATATGGTCCACGTTGGTTATAATCACACAGCTCAGAGATGACTGGCTTCAATCGCGCTGCCGGGATCTGTAAGTTCTCCGCCAGGTCCTGAAGGCGCCACCAGAACTGCTCCTCGAAGAGACGGAAAACGCGCGTCGTGACGGACTCACGCCATTCATTTTCATCTTTTGCGTCAACAATAGCCCGGGAGCTGGCGTCCCGCTTGAGTAATCGCGTCTGCAGGCGGTTCTCGATCTGACGCGCGAACTGAGACTCGATTTCCTGTGCCGCTCTCCGTACGCCAATGAATGCCGGACCGGAAACCGGTGTTTCGCCACTAGCTTTGCTTGCGGATCTCGCCATCAGTCCGGAGACGAGTGCCGGTTGCGATTCTGCATCAGGGCGAAGACGTTTCAGCTCTTCTTGGCGCAGGTCAGCGTCAGAGATGGATCGAATTCGCTTACCCGCTTTGCGTACCGTTGTCTGATGCATCGTTGCACGACGGCGGTGCATTGCTCGCAATGCGTCATCCAGACGAGGCTGCAGACCACCGATGCTTAGAACCGTCCCTTCAAGCCGTGCAGGCGCGTATGGATCGCTTGAGTCTATTGAAAAGACTTGCATGTTAGGGTTCTCTTCGTATATCCGAAGATCGTATCTCGTTGGAATTTGGTTCCGTTCAACTGCATCTGATGCGGCCTCTTCCCAACTCTCTGGTACATGTGACCGAAGAACCGGTTCATCGAGGATCACCTGCGCAACAACGTTGCCCGAATTCGGTGCTCGGGCAGCCTCGTGGGAACTGACTGCCCCGTCTTCAAAAGGTTTCAGGGCGGAGCTGACACGTAGGCGCCCGATGACCGTCCCCGTTCCAGGCGGTAGCGCGGTTTTTGCCCCCGTTCCCAGTTCGACAGCAGCCTGCAACTCCCTCTCAGCGCACTTGTCAAGAATCTCGCCGAGAAAGCGAGGCATGCGTAAAACATAGAGACCACGGTCCCGGTTCGTGACGTCCAGGAGCCCCACAGCAGCGGACGTGCCCTCGCCACCGCCGCGGTACGACTGCGCGTACACCGAGCGTTTTCGCCGCCGCCATCGGGAACGGGACCACGTCCGCGACTTGCCGCGCGACGCTCTGCCTCCGCCGAACCGCATGCGTCACGCAAACGACCCGGACGTCTGGGGAGCTGATGCGTTCAACACGGTTTCACCTCGTTGACAGTGGTTTCCCGGCAAGCAACGTTATCGCAAGGAGAAGAATTTCCCTCGTCTAGAATCACGACGCGGAGCAATCAGTTCAAGTCCGCGGAAACGTAGCCACAGCAAGCTCGTTTACCGACAGGTGCGAACGCTATCGCAACAGACGAAACAGTGTGTGTTTCAATGACTGGCTTTTCCATTAAGGGCGTCGCCTACGCCTCGAGGCCCAGGGATAAAGATTCCACGATTGTACAGTTTGTTTTCAAATGTATAGATTGTCCATAAAGTACAAGAATGCGCCCGCGCTACGTCGTCATCTATTCCGCCACGCAATCCTATCAGTGACATTTCATTGCTCACTCACACGAGCAACACAATGGCAGGTAAGAAAAAGTGGTCCAAGGGAAAAACGAAGGAGAAATCCGACCATAAAGTAATATTTGATCCCGAAACGCACGATCGCCTGCTTAAGGAAGCCGCAAAATACAAACTGATTACCACGAGTGTCCTTGTGGAACGTTTGAAAATAAACGGAAGCCTCGCCCGGTCTGCGATTCGAGAGCTCATCGCGAAAGACCTCGTGAAGCCTGTGTCGACACACCAGGCACAGTTGGTCTATACGCGTGCGACGCATGGTGCAGCGGAATGAACGTTTTGGGAAGGAACCTCCGGGAAACGCTCTCTGGTAGGGTCGTTGTGGGTAGGCTCGTTCGGGAGCGCGAGTGCTTACTTTTGCCGACGACAGCGGTTGACTTTGTAGCGTTTCGCTGGATAACCGGTGAGCACACGCGTCTTTGAAACACCCGGTTCACCTTGTGTGTTTCAACGTCGTCGTGTTTTTACGGAGCGTGTCGAGCTTCTTGCAGGGTCTGCGCTACTGCGTCGAGGGTGGTCTCGATAAGCGCTGCGAGTCGCACGTGTTGTGCTGGCGGTGCAACTTCAACGTCTTGTTCTCGTCGTGCCCATTGTTCCAAGTTGTTCGATATGATGGCCACGAACGACGCTGAGAGTCGCTCGCAGCGGTTCGGAAGGTGCCAAACAATGTCGTGCAGGCGAAGCTGGATTCCACACAGTGCCTGAGATGCCGGCTCTAGCTTGAGGATGACCTCAACACGAATATGTTTCGTTATATCAGAAAAGAGTGCACGCACAAGGCCAGCGTGATCATGGGACTCCCGATATTCAACTTCATATGGCTTGGTCCGCTTCCATATGCTAATATTGCGGAGGAGAGCCTGGAGTTCAGTTACTGCACTAGCGACGGCGAATAGGACCCAGCGCAGTTGCCAAAGGGGCCTCCCGGAGATGGCTCGCATCACGCTGAAGTGCTCTCGCTGCTGTGCTGTAAACGATGCGACAACGGCTTGCGCTACACGCTCGATGAGAATCGGCGCTTCCGTTGCCTCGTTTGGAGGCGTCACGCCACACGCCTGAACATTGTTGAGGACGAGTGAACCGCATGCGTCGGAAGGCATTTTCTCTTGGACAAAAGAACATCGAATGTCTACGGTAGACCCGACACGGACACACAGCGTGTCGTTCGAAATAGAAATCGGTCGGCAGGCCGTCAACGACGCCAGGATATCAAATGAGTCCTGTTGTTCAGCGAGCATTAACGAGCAGCTCGCTGCATCGCCGAGACGAGCCTTTGCCTGGAGCTCCTGGTGCCGAGTTCGCAAAGCGAGGCATTCGGTTGCGAGCTGGGCCTTGTGTTCAGACAGCCGGTTGAGTTCGTGATGGAGCTGCTCGAGGCGCGAGCGTGTTTCCTGAATTTGAGCATCGCGCTCTTCGACGTGTCGTAAAGTATTCTGGTTGTGGAGGTTTCGCTCGTGTACGAGTTTTGGGTCCGTGGAGAGCTGCCCCAGTCCACTGGTGATCGCATCCTCAGTGGCAGCAGAGATCGTGGCGCGCAGGTTCTCTGCTAGTCCGCAGAGTTGGGCGAGATCGTTCTGCAGGTTTTCCTGTTGGGCTCTGAGCTGTACCTGAATCCGTTGCTCGTGCCGCGCTCGCCAGAGATACCACTCGCAACGAGCTCGAAGACGGCCAACGTTTTTCAATCGTTTGAGTTGCAGCTGGTATCGAGTCAGTAGATTCGGTTCTGAGCCAGAAAAGTGGAGCTCAATGAGCCGCGTAAAGAGCCAACGGGTACGGAATTCCTCCTCAGCTTTCGCGATTTCAGTGGCGAGCTTTCCATTCTCTGATGCGAGCACTTCACATGAATATTGAAATGCGCCAAGCAGAGCGACTGTTATGCAGGCGACTCTGATGTGCTGTTCGAGCGAATCCGGCTGTACACATATTCGGTTGCTGGGAACCCCAAAAGAGGTGATGCGCCTCCTCGTAGAGAGATCGTCGAGGAATCTGACCCCAGCCGCATAGAGGAAATCCTTGAATACAGCGTTTCCCGGCGCGGAAGCGACGGACGCCTCTGACGCGGGAAGCGAAGAGCTTTCGAGCCCCGTGTCATCTCGCGGTGCACCTTTGCCAATCGTACTGCTCTGAGTCGCTACGACAGTTTTCGCTGTTTCATTAGGATCCCGCTCCAGACGCACTATCTGGTTACTGTATCGTTCTTGCAGGACTCGGCCGAGTGGTTCGGCCTCTGGCGAGGCACCCAACTTCGAATGCGAATTCGCTTTCATTCCCGAATGGACTTCTCGCAAGTGTATCTCTTTGGATGCAGAAAGCGTCTGCACAAGCGACGCTTTCATGCTCAGTCGTCGAACGCTAGCTGCCAACGATCGACGCCGTGCAACACTTGTACTCGTATCGAATCCGTGCATACTACGAGTACTTTGTTGAATCGGGGCACCGACGGATCCCAAAGTGACCCGCCGCTGGGGGCTCTCGCTCTGCTGCGGAATCAAGTCTCGAGCCGTCAGGTCCGGCGACAGGGCCGGACTCTTTGTGTCGGCCGCGAAGGACCTAGACGCACTGTTCGCCTGTTCGGACGCTACGCGGAAAACGCCCCCATGTACACTGATTTGACTGTTCCCGTTTCCCTGTGGCATTTGCTGAAGATGCAAATCAGATATCTCGTTGTCTTCGTCTATCAGGGCAGTTAGCCTCGGCACCTGTCCTGTTATGTCTTCAAGGAGGGCACTGGTTTCCGGAACCGTCGTGAGACCACCAGATTCCTCGTCTCGCTGCACCTCAGATATTGAACCGGCTATCGGTGAATTGGACTCTTTCCTTGGGGGAACGCAAGTCGCTACCGTGGGCGATGTGTTCGCGACGATCCCCAGTTGAGCATCACGAATATCGGTCGACCATAATGATCGCCACCGTGGCGTATCCTCGCTGTTCGCACAATTCCTGCCCGAGTCACTGTGATGAGAAAGCGAAGGCTCTTGGGACGAGCTTCCCTCCTGGATGCTTGGGAACTTCGGGGGCTCGTCCTCGTAGCGAAGCTTGCCAGGTGTGGACGACGGGCGTATGTTGTCCCCCGCATCGGTTTCATGGGCGAAGCGCTCGCGCGAGCGATCTCCTACAGCAGTTTCTTCCGAGTCAGCGTCGATGAGAGCAGCCAGCGAAGGCACCTTGCCAGTAATATTATCATCGATCGAGTCCCGCCGATTCCCCCTCGTTGTTCCCTGATAGTCAACGTTGCTCGTTGCACGCCACGAGCCGGTCGATAGCCTTGAAGATCGCCGAGGGCGCGGCAGAGGTGGCCGGCTGAGCGAAGCCCGCCGGCCGAAGCGCTCGCCCCCGGTTAGCAGCGTTCGCGTGACGCTCCTCGTTAGGGACGTCGTCCCAGTCAGAGGCATCGACATGCGCGGATGTCCGACTGCTTTCGTGATGTCTTCATCCATGAACAGGCTGAGGCCCTCACTGCTTCCGCTGAAACGTTCTCGGTACTGAAGCGAGTCGTCCTCATTCGTTGAAGACGTTGCATCATCTGCGGCGCCGGAGGCATAGGATCTGATTCCGTAGGCCACTTGCGCTAGCGTCGCTTCGCTCAGACTGGAGCCGCTCTGTATCGTGTTGTCGTCGTCGCTCTCCATCGACCCCACAGTCGGGCATGCAGTCGCGAGCAAGTGCGGCAGGTCACGATGCGGACTAGGCGCGTCTAGTGTGTTGTTTCCAGTATGCGTCTTTGCTGCTGCGGCACGCACATTCGGCTCGTGCTCATAAGCGTTGGGCGTGTTCGAAACGCGCCCTGCAAAGCTCGACGACGCAACACCGGGATATGCGTGGTCTCCCTGCGGCTCCAGAGACTGACGCCTCGACGGGGACGGTGCCGGCGGCGAAGACCACTCAAACTCATGACGTTCGTAGAACTTCACTTCCTGACCTCCGAAGGAGACTCGCTTGTTTTTCGAACTATGGATTGAATTTGTCTTGCTTTTCGTAGTCTTCTCGGAGAAAGTCGGTGAAAGCGCACGCTTCAGGGCACGCTCTGGTGTTGTCTGTCGGGTTTCTTCGGGAGTTCTCCCCCGGCTTTGCGGCACATCTTCGCTAACAGGCTGTACTGGAGTCAATGGCGCTCGCGAGCCACTCGCTCGCCGCTCCATAGCTCCAAATCAACGGCGGCAACGAGTACCAGAAAGCACCGTTATACAAGCCTGACGGATGGTGCGCCACACAAATATCTCTCGCGACGGAATTTCTGCAGACAAGCACTGGAATAAGAAAGCGCCGAGCACAACGTCTGTCGGCACCTTCGTTTCCGCAAAGATCGTGCAGGCAAACGTCCTCGACGTCAGCAGGAGTGCCGCTCGGGAGCACTCGCCCCAGTTCGAGGCGTTTCAAAAATGCGCGCAGCGATCCGTCGGCTGCGATTTCGTTAACGGCTGGTCGTACATGGCATCGGCGCGCACTACCAGCCGGCGCTTGGTACCTGAGGCCCCAGTTAGGGAAAGCCATGCGGCACTCCGGAACCGTTGGTTACTGTAAACGATCCTACACCAAAAAAGTAGCAACTAAAAATGGTTGGATAGAATCAGTGGTGGGAAATGTGTGCGTTTGGTGCGCCTTTCTCTAGGAGTGACGCAGACCGATGGGCTGTATCTGTCTATCGTGAATAGGCGCCTGAGGCTTGTATCCGCGACATGGGGCAACCACACTCTAGAAGCGGAGAGGGAGACGTGGATACGAAGGCTTGCCGCAGCGATGGTTTCTCGTTGTCCAGCTTTGAAAAGAACTATGCTGCGGTTTTCAATTGCTCTAAAAGGGCGCACCGCCGCTCAGCGTGTTTGGTGGGAGTAGTGGGAATTCAGGAAGCGCAAACGGAACCCTCCGGATGCCTTTGCAGCGGACTGCGCCTGGCTCCAGTATGCTCCAGTCGAACACAGACTGGTGTCCTCTTTGAAAGTGCCAATTTTCAAGGTTGGTATATTCTATCATTGACGAGCTTCTTGTATGTAGCAGCGTTCACATGGGCCAGGGAATCCTCGAGCCGATGCCCTCCGCGGTACTGCAAAGCCGTTCCGTCTCCGTGCTGCAACCGCACCGGCGCTATAGGCGCTATAGCGGACGATCAGGGAAGGCACTAGGTGCTCGATTGAAAGCATCAAACCATCATTATACCCGAGAAGAAGTATGGGCTACGGAGCCTGGAAGTAGGGTGTGGAGCGATGGATGCTTCACCGCGCGCTGGTATCAAACGCACAGATGAGCAACGCTGGCCTGTGTGTAAATGTTTTACCAAAAAAAAGAGAACCGGCGGATCTCCGTCTTCACGACTGCGATGCGCGTCCCGGAGAGCGTGCTGCATTCGGCGCTGAACCACCCCCGAGATACAGGTGCCCTCGCCCATACTTGCCTTTGGGAATATTCGTCAGTTCGTACAATCCCCGGGTGCCGAGCTCACCGCGAGCACTCGCTATGACGCCGATCGCGTCGGTGCGGGCACCACAGCACGGTGGAGCAGCTTTCATGTTTGCCATTTCAGCGATGGATATCTGCCAAAGACAGCAACACTATCAGCAGCCGACCCTTCGCAACAGCGGAACAAGCTCTGCGTTCAAACTACGATTCCACGATATGATCGCTGCGTTGCTTGGAATATCGGGGGTAATGCGCTCACAGGAAGGACACCCGAGCAACCGTCCTTTTACGTTGCATTTCGCGCAGACTCTACCATAACTCCAATCAGGATAACCGACGCCGGATTCGCACCGGTCTGGAATGGAATTCTCCAGCGCTTCAAGCGTCTGCCTCAGAAACATTTGCGGTGTACCACAGAGGGTCCGAACTCGTCATACTCTGCCTTACTAATCCACATCTGCTGAAAAGTGCTCAACGAGGCCAAAATGCTGCCGCCGATCCACACGCTATATTTGCGCTCCGCTGGCGCTACAAGCTTGATCTTCACCGAAGATGGTGCAACACTAGCGAGTTCCCGCTGCATCCGATCCGCGATGCCTGGGAACATCGTCGTGCCGCCGCTGAGAACCACGTTTGCGTACAGATCTTTCCGGATGTCGACATCGCATTTCATGATGCTCTGATAAGCAACATTATGAATACCCTCGCCCTCCATACCGATCAAGGACGGCTGGAAGAGCACCTCCGGGCATCTGAAACGCTCACTCCCAATCGTGATGATTTGTCCGTCGGGGAGTTCATACTGCTTATCGATTTTCGCCGGCTGCGATGAGGCAATCTCCAACTCATGATCGTAGTCCTGTGCCACATAACAACATTTTTCCTTGATGTCTCGCACGATCTCTCGTTCGGCTGTCGTCGTGAATGAATATCCGCGCTCTGTAAGGATCTTGGCGAGATAGTCGGTTAGGTCTCGTCCAGCCAGATCTATGCGCATGATAGCATGCGGCAAGGCATAGCCTTCGTAGATGGGCACAGTGTGCGTCACACCGTCGCCGCTGTCGACGACAATACCCGTGGTGCGCCCCGAAGCATACAACGACAATACTGCCTGGATCGCGACGTACATCGCGGGAACGTTGAACGTCTCGAACATGATCTGGGTCATTTTTTCCCTGTTGGCTTTCGGGTTCAAAGGTGCTTCGGTTAACAACACTGGATGATCCTCGGGGGAGATGCGCAACTCGTTGTAAAAAGTGTGGTACCAGATCTTTTCCATATCATCCCAGTTCGTTACGATGCCGTGCTCGATCGGGTACTTGAGCGATAGGATACCGCGTTTCGACTGCGCTTCGTCGCCCACATAAGAGTCTTTTTGCCCCATGCCAACCATGACTGCTTGGTGTCGCGGACGTCCCACTATGGATGGGAAAACTGCACGGGGCGCGTCGTCTCCCGCGAAACCCGCTTTCACCATCCCAGAACCATTATCGATCACAAGAGCTGTTATTTCCTCCTCTGTCATAGTCAAGTCCAGTCAACGCTCTTTGCTTTGCGAACTGCTTTGTATACTCTGGGCGGTGCGTCAGTTATGAACGAACGCGCTCTCCCGCGCAGTGAAGCGTGCAACGAGCGCCATTTTCGCCAAACGATGCGTTTGAAGCAAAAACCGACGGGACAGCGCGCCAATGGCCGCCCTGGATAAACCTGGACACGTGGAGCGTGGCGCGCGACGCACGAGAGATGTCCGCTTCATCCATCATTGAACAAAAATGCGCTGCCCACATGTGCGGCAAGCGTCGCGGAAGCATCATCATCGTAGGGGGCAGCGGCGGCACAGCGCCCGCGACGCGCACCTTCCACCGCGGACGACGATCGCCGACAGCAGTTGTTGCGTGCCCACTGGGCCAGCGCGCTCGCAAAGACCAGAAGTGCCGCCGCCGCCGCGCAGCGAATCAGCGCACCGGGGCTCGGGGGCGGTGCCACGCACACCCCGCATCGCGGGCGCGCTTGTGCGGGGTCGCATGCGGATTAGAGCGGATGTGCGATTTCTTTGGAGCCGGGCGGATGCCTGGAATATTTTTCATAGCGCACCCGCAATACCGATGCACTTCATGCGCTACATGCTCCAATCGAATGCATCAGCGATACGCAAGCGAGCTACAAACACGCGTACGACAGCGGATGTCCGATTCCATAAGCGCACGCGGAGCGGTCGACGCTGCGCGCGGCGATGGCGGTGGCGCTTCCTGCACGATCGCACGCGACTGCAGCATGCACGGCGTGCGCGGGATGGCGGGATCGTTCAGTGCACGAATCTGAAGAGAAACACGGCAATGTGGTTGATAGAACGCTGGCGCGTTCGCATTTTATCTTGGGGTCTAGAGGCTGCTAAATATTGGTTTCGTGCACTCGGAGGGTTCTGGATGGGTCTGCGGATCCTCGACATTCAACCACCCGAGAGGCAGGAACTTGTCTCGAGCTTCGTGAATACATAACAATATGTGAGACGACATGGCGGAAAGCGAAGAAGCCTCAACAGCCCCATCCAATGCATACAGGTCGTCGCGGTGAGAGGGTCAGGAATCGTCGTCGGGAACGCTGAGAAAGATGCTGGTACCGGTTATCCGCGAAATGCCCGGCTCATTCAAGCTCGTGAGGCGCTGGGCCTTGGAACCAGTCCCACCAGGCGCCATCTGCTTCAATGAGATCCAGCGGGTCCTCGTTCGGAAAAAAGAGCGCAGGACTCGGAGCTCGATCCCCAGCACGGTAGCGCCGCCTCAGTCGATCACGACGGGACGCCGCATGGCCTCCGCGGATAGCCACCCGCGCTGATCCGTTGGCGCCCTGCGTGCCGCTGTCGCAGCCGGCACTCGGATCAGAGAAAGCGAGCGCTAGCTGTTCGATGTCACCATTGCAAACGGGGCACCGCTTATGCCGTTGGAGCCAGCGATCCACACAATCTTTGTGATAAAAATGGCAGCACGGCAGAATTCGAACTATCTCCGCTCGGCGCATTGGCTCCAGACAGACGACGCAGCAGCATTCACCGGGTGCGCAAACGCGAGCGGCGTCTGATGCCATTCTAGTTACCTGATTTGCATTGTCAGCACCTGAGTCATCATTCGAGTTCCATGTAGAGGAGTGTTCTAGGTCTAGCGGCCCCGGATTCAAGGTCCCGATGACTGGGATTCCCTCTTCGGTTACAGAGCCGACGAGCGTGTATCTCTCGATGGTCTCAGGGTCGAGTCCGCTGTGGGTCCGCAGATTCTCCACGTTTCCCAGATGGCGTTGAGCGTGATCCAGTGCGGAGAGGTCGTCAAAACTAGAGCTACCCATGTTCGCAAGGCGTTCATACGGGGCTACGTTCAGGTGCGGGTTATCCAATAGAAAGTGCAGATTCATTGTAAGCCGCTGAATGGGTTCCCGCAAGTGCCTAGGCACCCTGGATCCGCTCGCCGAGGAATCGTCCTGAAATACAGTATGTTCGTCGCTCGTGAATTCCATGCGCATTCGCGATTGCCCCGCTGAGGCGCTGCGCAACGATCCCGGCGAGTTTCCCTGGTGATGATTCGCAGCGTCCAGTTGCGTGTCTGCTTGTATTGATTCCTGCGTATCTGCTGCTGTCTCCGTGACCCCGTGCAACAAGTTAAAGCGCGGGCTGTCGTCTTCTGCAGTTGAACTCCGCGCTGCTGAAATGATTAGGGGAGCAGATGGATCCAGTGGCGGCTCCTCGTCCGCATCCCACTCCTCAAAAGTCGAAGATAAGCGACGTGCTGTCAGCCAACTTGAGACGCGATTCAGATCGAGAGAAAGGCTATCCAGCACTCGCCATGTCTCGATGCTGCGTGCATTCCGGTTGTTTCCGGTGGCACGAGAGCCCTCTGCTCCAGGGTGCGTGCTCTCATCCGTTTCGCACCATATCCATTTTCTCTGTGTCCATGGCAAGCGATACAGCCACCGCAGCTGTCGTGCATCCTCCTGTTCGTGCTGCACCTGTGGTGAAGAATGCATGGCTACCGATGCAGGTTGTGGAGGTGTGGGATCGCCATCGCACATGCGTTCGCTCGTATTCGCATCCCTGTCCAGCTCAGCGGATTTTGGTACTGATTCCGAAGCAGAACATCGCGAGCTCCTCGTCGCACCATGGATACGAGTGAATCCATCGTTTGTAGTTTGCGCTCTCCACAGCAACCTACTCGACCAAAGTCGTTTCTTCCTGCAGGATTTCTCGGTAATCGTATCCTTTTTGCTGAACCAGCAGGTGAAGATAAGCGAGTCCCGGTGATCTGCAGGTCGGCGCGTGCCAACGGTAACCGCTGACTCAGGTAATGAACTCCACATGCACCGCCAATTCATTAAAAACAAGCTCTTTCGAATGTTCTCAAAAGAAGGCAAGTTTTCCATCGAGAATTCGCTCCACCGCGGCGCAAAGGAAGGCAAACGCATATGCGCACACGATATGAGCCTTTCTTGAAGCCAAGCACGTAAGCGAACCCACTGCAAATATCGGTTACGAGCCTTTTTCTGTATAAAAACATCGGATATCTGAGCGGATGGGTTCTCTTGACCTGCACTATACAAAGGAGCCGTGTTCCCCAGGCGCGCTGCCGCTGGCTCGGGGGATATTGCGTCCAACTCGTTTTCAAGATCGCAAGCAGTGAGCGGCACAAGCCAGTTTCTGTACCTTCGTAGCGACATTCTAAACCGAGATCCAGTTCCATGCATACAACACGATTGCGAAGATGCGTGCTGTCCTGCCGAACGTACTGCCTCAGTGCACGAACATGGTGCGCTAGTGCTATGTGATGCGGTTCCGGCGATGGAGGCCTCGGCCTCCAGAAACCGGTGCAAAAATTCAGTTAAAACTCTAAAACTTCCAAAGGCTCCGAGGAGCTGGCCTAGATGTACCCAAAACTTTTCTGGTTCGCTCGCAGGAGCTGGCCCTACCTGGCCAGTGACCTCGTCAACGTCCTCGTTACAGGTAGTGTCTTGACGCACCGCGGTGAGCGGCGTGCTCTGTTCGGAGTCACCGAAACCGTCTCTCGTGACAACAAGCTCCATAGTTTCTCAAGTTCTCCGCACACTCTTGGTCGCTGATCACTGAGGGTTGTCGCTGTTGGGGAACGCTCCTCGAGTCCGTAAAAAGGCACTCGCAGCTGTCGCTGCTTCGTGCTGCTTCGCGTACCACCCTGTGAAAGTCGTTTCGGCACCCGTTCGCACGGCCTTACGGGCTCTTTCTCTGGCGTCTATGGCAGGCGCTTTGGCCTCTGTTTCTAAACACCGGCGGTCTTTGTGTTCCTATTGTCGCCAGGGCGGGCAATGACTCCCACGTTAGCACTCACCATCGAGACGAGTATTGAGTAGTTCGTTAGCGCAGGCTGCGCGACAGCCGGTACCGAAGGGAGCAAGTAGATACTGGATAAAACGGACAGGGTGATTGTTTTCAGTCGACGCTCGTCGCGGCCCGATGAAGCGTTCTACTCAGTGAGCGGAGGATGTGGGTCGCAATGTCAGGCCCCTACGAGACATGTAGGACGTGTCTCGGGGTCTTGGAGGGCGCAGCCGCCGCCAATGGGGTCAGCTAGCTGTCCGTGCTGCGTCCACGCTCCCGGAAGCGGCAGGAAGGCGTCTATTCCACGATGCTTCGATGAGCCGGGTGCTCTGAGGCCCATCCGCCGGAAAGCTCGATCGCCCTGCTAGTCTATTTATACGCTCGATGCGTGGATACCAAGTTACGTTCATATAAGCTGCAACTTTCAATAGAGACGTTCGCTCCACGGATCTTTATTTGGACGCGCGGATACTAGACTGGAGGCTTCTTGACTGGAGCGAAAAGGTTGAAGAAACAATGCTTCAAAAATGTAACCATGGCGCTCTGCTGATGCTGTCCTCGAGGGAGAGTTCTCTCCATTATCGGAAACATTCAAGCTTGGCTCTTCTCAAGACGTACATTGTTTACCTGTTTCCATGAAGAGTTTCGGATCACTGATGGCCCGATAACGATTGACAGGAACTCGCTGCGCCTCTTCTTAAAGTCGTTCAACTCAATTCTGCTGCACCTCTGCTGCATGTAGTCGAATACTTTTGGCCGTGTATCTCGGGAGATCGAAATCGCTATGCAAAAGCACCGAATAGAACGTAGCAGAATTGCCTGTAGGATGCATTGCTTACTGAAAAGTGCAAGGAGGACTGCATTTCGCTTTCAGGTAAGTTATACAACAGAACTCATATGGTTGGGGGTCACTGTAAGAAAGGAGCGTATGCGCTCCGTGCCAAAAACCGATATTCTCAGAGACTGCTCGCAGTCAATGATAGAACACGTCCTATTGATCACTTTACGAGAAACAAAAGCGACGATAGTAGCCACAATAGGTGTCTCTGTTTTTCACCAGCTGGTTCGTGTGGTCCTCAAACACCGGGCTACAGACACAAAAAAGTGGTAGGACATTCACGGCCATCTTGCACCGAAATCGGGACTGCAGCGTTCCTGGAACTTCACAAAGAGTATGAATCACAGGGACGTCGGTTTGTTTTTTTTCAGTCGATGAGAGTTATTTCGGACGAGACGGTCGGAGCGTATGTGGATGTTCCCGGAGGTGAAGGGAGCCTTTGTGTGTACAAGCAAACTGGAGGAGAACGATGATATCATCATGTGTTCTAGCTGCAGCGCATCCACCTGTCGGCATCAGTTTCGCTCGTAGCGGGGGCTCATATACGACAGCACCAACCATTGCGTCGAATCATAGAAAACTTTTCCCTGAAACCTGGATACGTCCTCCTGTTGGACACCGTGCATTTCAGAATTCCACTTGCGTTGGAGCCTTTGGGATTTCTATCCGGGTAGAGCTGCTTCTCATTCCTCTATTCGCTCCGTTGGTCAACTAAATCGGAAGAGAGATTTCAATTGTGAAACGTTATGATCGCTCCAATGGGCGAACCGTTCAAGAGTTCAGCGCACGGTGACATTCCGGGACCCATGTCGTCTCTCTTGCGCGAGTGCTTCTCCTGCCGGGAGGGTCCTCACCGAAGGGCATAATACAGTGCGTGCATTCTCAGAAAATAAGAGGTGATCTAGGGTGTACAACTTAGAAGGTCTTGACGGGGAGAGGGTAGCGCAGCGCTTAGGATATAGAAAATAACTGAGAGCTGACAGAGCAGCGAAATGGCTTTGAGGACGCGAGTTCGAGGACTCCCTACATTGGTGAGTTCCACCATAGGCAATAAACGCATGGAATTCGTGAACCGAGACCTTAACACTGCAACAAGAATCAGGAGATATGCGTTGACGAAGACTTGACCCGAGGAGCTGCCTCGATCTGATTTTTTCGCACAGCCTCTCAGGCTCGAATTCAACAAGGAGAAGCTTAAAGCGATAACAGGCGGCCGGTCGAAAAAGGTTTGAAGGAGTCTGTGAATGGGTATTCATTTACCCTGTGTTCGTGAAACGATTTCGTTCCGTTGCGAATCTTTCGCGAGCGCTTTTTCGTTGTCTTCGCTAGTGTCGGATGACTATAGACCATTGGGCTGCTCGCTCTATCCGTGCCTTTTGATATTCTGTTACGCGTTTTCCCAGATCTGCAGCCATGAGATTCGACGTGAAGCATTTGGGCCTTGCGCATGCATAAGTTGTTTAAGGATTCGCGGTCATCTTTCTGGGGTATCTCCTTCGATTCGTCGTCAATGGAATTCGTTGTGTCATCGGAATCAAGAGGATTCGCGACGCCCTCGAACCAGATATCGGGAAATAACCGATTTTGTTATCCGATGCAGACGTAAAATCCCCCAATAATGTGTGTTTCATAAGTGTAGCGTGCGCGGATACCGCATTTTTCTAGTTTTCGATCTTTCTGTTTCAAGGCAACTCGTAAGCACAGCACTTTGCGTTGTTGAATTGACGAGGAAAGTTAGTTCACTTCGTCCTTTGCCGACTTGTTCAGAAGCACATTCCGAAAGTTCGCCGAACCTCTTACGTCAACGGAGCGATTCCTGTCGAATGGCTAATCCTTTTCATTTTACGGTCATGAGCGAATCTGCGTTACATAGAAGCATCATACCTTCCATAAAATATGCATTCAGGGGTTCTTGCCTCTTATCTTTCCTTCGGAATGGATCTCGGACTCAGACTTTTCTCATCGCGGCGATCGCCCTCTGTGGAGAGATTGTCAGCGCTTTGCGTGAATGGAGCGCAGGCGGATCCGAAATTCCACGTCAGGGTCTCGAGCCTCGATTTTCCTCCTGGAACTCGCTTCTTCATCGGCAACATCGCGTTCCGTAAATCTTCTAATAAATGGGACAACCTGTGTTGTGTGTGCAGCAGGCAGCATACCCGCCGGGGGGGATCGCCCAAAGGAAACCTCTTATCATAGGATAAGGCACTAGGCGTGGAAACGGAGCAGGGAGTTCCTGGCGAGCCTTCTGTACCCGTCAGGAGCGTGTATCGAACGATGAACAAAGCGTTCGCGCGCCACTCGGCAGTACCCGCAGGAGGAACAGGTGTGACGGACGCATGGGATACCGGATTACAGTCACGCTTCACCGCTGAAAAGTGCATACCAAGGCTGCACACAAAGAAGATGAAAACGGTAAGCGAAGCTTATATCGTTACTTCCGCCTGCGCATGAGAGGCGTAGAGAACAGTCGGAAGCCGGGAAATCGGGATTTGAACGCAGCCAGTGACATATCTCGACTGCTGTCACCGGAGCTAGTGCAGCACGCGAAACTGCGGCATTTCAAGCCAAGGACAAGAAAGAGGAAAAGGAAGCAATCTTAGAAAAAAGCCCGCAAAGGCCAGTGTCGGTTACAGTGGCAAGAAACCCAAACTTTGGCCTGTACGTCTAAGTTAACGGAACCGTTCCATTTCATTCTGAAATGAATGCAGTCAGCACAGGTAGGACGTCGTCCCAACGCTCCAGTCCCGAAGCTGGGAGGTCGGAACCACAGTGCGCGACCGAGCAAACCCGGCAGCCACATGGCCGCGCGCTACGATAAAGCAACTCCCCAAGTCATTTCGAGGCACAATACAGCATGCGCGCCGTTGACGACCATTTTACACTAATGAGAAGCGTAGGGTGCTGGCCGAGGCCTCCAGTTTGATTGTGCATCCTCTGGAAAGCTCTAGAGCAAGCAGTGAGCATTAGACTTTCGCTCAGAATGATTTTGCCCCGAGAGCATTCTTGCACCATTCGTAAACGAGATAGCTTACGCCAGCGCTGGGGAACACACTCGTTGCTGCCGGTGATAGGCCTTTGTACAATGCCCGCACTCCACCTTCATTTCTAATGATTTCTTGGGCTACATGGATCATACTCTTATATTGAACCGGTCGGTTGCCAATGCCCTGCAACTGTAATCGCTTGCGTATGACGTCTAGCGGATGGCAGGCCGTTTGGGCAACTGTGCCGGCGATCGCTCCAATCAGCAGCAGAACGCCGACAGGGAGCTGGTCGCTCGACGGCTGTCGTCCGAGTCGAGCATTTGGCGACGCTCCTTCTGGGCCTTTTCCAACGGCGGCCATAGCTAGAGCACGCTTATTCGCCAGAGTTATTTTGAGCTGCTCGTACACCATAAATTCGAGGCCGACGTACGGGAACATGGCGATCATCGTCGGTACGAGCCCGCGGTACAATGCTTGGAAGCCTCTTTCCCGAACGAGAGATCGCAGCGTTCCGAACACGCCCCGATAGCGCCCAGGTTCGGCGGTCAGAAGCGTTTTGGAAACCTCAAGTGGATAACACAGGACAGCTGCACCCATACCGGCGATGCCTCCAGCGATCAGGCGCTCACCAGCTGTAAGCTCTATATCATCGAGCTCCTCCACAAGTACGTTGCCCTCGGGGAAGCGCGCTGCTCGGCGTACCTGGGACCACTGGCGCCGACGAGCCATCAGCCTTTTGAAGGTCTCGAACACGACAAATTGAATGCCTTTTGTGGGTGCGACCTTCAGACAGTTCGCAAGATTTCCTTTGAATAGACCCGGCAGACCCTCCCGGCGGAAGATATCAATCATTTCGTGGATAAAGTTACGCGTCGCCAACGAAGTCGACATGTTCATCGTTGCGACGACCTCAAGCGGTGACACCGCTGTTCGCGAAATGACGCCAGCAAGTGCACCCGATACCAAATACTTCCACGACGGCTGCTTCCTAGTCGCCCTGGGCTGGACAGATGACTTGAGCGATGAGCCGCGGGCCTCTTCTTCCGCCTCAGAGAAACGCCGGCGCGACAGGGGCAAGGCAAAGCTCCAAACCCGCTGGCGACGAGTGCCCTCCTCCGATGTAAGCGCAGACGTATCATGCTTCGACAGAAATGCGGACCTGGAACTTGCTACCTCCAAGACACCATCAGAAAGCACTGAATCTGCACCAGGCTGACCGGAGGAACCTTGTCGCCGTCGGCGCCCGAGTCGGCCGTCTGCTCGCAGGTACGTTCCGATCGGTCGCGGACTCAACTGCAGGCTCCGGGAGTCCCACTTTAACGCGACAACTTTATGATCCATATGTACACAAAGGAGAAGTTGAAGGGTTCTTTGGTCAAGAGTCCAACCCCATGCGACTCCAGCGTCTTAGGTTCCGTACATACCACAGCGCGGCCTTCCAATGGCTGCCGCGCTATCGCCCATTCAGTCAGTCCGCCGCAGCGAATTGCGCCCAGCGAAAAGGCGCCACCAGGCCGCTAGCCGCCAAACGTAGCGCCGTCGACGCGTCGAGTCTGTGTGTCCGATTTTTTGCTTTTCGATGACAGCACGTTTGTATGGACTACGGATCCCAGACTGCGGGATGGATATTGGAAAGCTCAAAAGCTTTCATCATGCTGCACCCTTCCTTCAAGCTTCGTTAACCATAATTCCTCTCGGATATGCTGGTCGTCTCCTATGTTCTATCGTGCGCCGAGTACCTGCCTTTCCGTATCCGCCTTTGCGCCTGAACAGCTGGAGCAGATAGTTCATAGAGCTAGAACGGCTTTTTTATACCACAGAGGGCGTCGGCTCGAGGCGTGCTCCATCTGCTACGGAATCAGGGCTAAATATCATTTTGAGAGGCTGATACCTGGGCAGATAGACCCTCTGCCTGCGGCAGCGTGAAGCAGCGTATTAGGAGCCCTCTGCGACCAGGGCGACACGCCCAGAAGCATTCTGCCGACTTGTAATTCCACAATGAATGGCGTTGCGGACGCGCTG
>Ga0080006_1263705_pt1 | contig 35474 bp, 30 predicted proteins | sample RS3BMetagenome_FD_69209 | JGI IMG/M metagenome (GOLD analysis project Ga0080006, IMG submission 69209) | Ferric oxide microbial mat and aquatic microbial communities from Rainbow Spring, Yellowstone National Park, USA - RS3B (SPADES... ...
CTGCTGGTCTCGGAATTCACGCCCCAGGCGGCCAACAACGTGACCACGCTTTCCACCTCGACCACCCAGTCCTACCAAGTCAGCGTTTCGGCTTCGGCTGGTATCGAGGACGGCAAGCCCGCGGCCAGCCTCTCCGCCGGCTTCAGCTACGGCTGGAGCTGGACCCAGGGCACCAGCGTCAATCTCTCCGACTGGACCGAGGATACGCATCAGCCCAACTCCAACTCGATCAACTTCGATTATTACGCTTCGGACAATACTCCGGACACCTATACTGCGGTCCAGTTGGGTGAAAAACAGACCAATCCTACTGGGAATCCGGCACTCACCCTTACCGGCCCGCTCACCCAACTCCAAAGCTCGGCGATGTCGATGGGGTCGGAGACGGTCTTGAAAACGGCTAACACCCCGCTAAGCAACGTGGTGACCCTGACCTCTACCTTCAACTTCAATTTTGGCGAGGTTTACAACGACTTCAATCAGGCCAATTCCGGCATCATTCCCGACTATAACCGGGTGTTGACCTTCGGCGCGGTCGATAACTATCCGCTGGCGCTGCCGATGGAGGTGGACTTTAGCTCGCCCACTCTGCAGCCGCCGCAATTGGCGCCCTGGCAACTCAGCATCTCGCCGCCGCAACTTTCATCGGGAAGCTTCGCGTCTCAGGGCAGCATCGTGCTCAATTCGCCCGCCAGCACGCCGACGACCATCAACCTGACCTATGCGATCATTGGTCCGAATCAAGTCACCACGGTGCCGCAAGAGTGTCCGCCCAACTCTTCGGCCTTTATCCCATCGCCCAGCGTGGTAAGCGGCCTTCCGCAGTCCGTGACGATTCCGGCGGGGGCTACCAAGGCCAATTTCACCATCAATTTCGCGCCTCAGGGCGCATCCAACCCATACAACGTACAAATCGTTTCCTGGCAGGCCACGCAAAATCTGCAATATGGCGTTTGCGTTTCGGTCCCCGGCGCGCAAACCTAGCTGGTGAGAGGTTCGCCAAGCGATTGGCTCACATCGGGGTACCATTGCGGGACGGGCCAGTGGGTTTCTTCGACGAGGGCTGTCCCCATCGATGCACCTCGCCGGCGCTGGCCCGTAACGAGGACAACGCGCTTACCTGCATCTTTCACGGCTGGAAGATCGACGCCTCGGGCAAGGTGGTCGAGGTGCCCTCGGAACCACCGCCGATCGCGCCGATTATCGCTGGTCCAAGGCGGTGGCGCGAGTGTTCGAATTCGCGGCCCGGCGCTACGGCTTTCGCGAAGGAGCGCTACGCCCGCTGGGCGACGGCACCAACTACGCGCGCATTCGTGAGGTCGTGTTCCCCTATTACTCTTTCCTCAATTACTACCAGAATGCGCTGACCACGGCCTGGCTCAACGATCCCTGGACTCAAGGATCCTACAGCTACGCGACGCCCGGCCGTGCCGTCGGCCGCCAGCAGTTGGCCCAGCCCTTGGCGGATCAAATCTTTTTCGCCGGAGAAGCGCTGTCGGTGGAGCATTGCCAGACGGTCAACGGGGCCTATCTGACTGGTTTGGCCGCCGCCAACCAGGTGCTGGCGGTGCTAGGTCGACCGCCCGTCTCGCAAGCCGCCTGAGGCCCGGCGGACGGGCTTGCGCTATCCTATTGGCGCCGGCGGGTCTAGATTCAGAGATGCCGGAAGGTGCAGTAGCCAGGAGGATCGATCTATGGCCGCCGCAGGCAACAGGACCAACCAGCCCGCCGCTCTTGCCGCCGGCGTGCGTGAGGCGATGGAGCAGCTCAATGCGCAAGCCGCCGGGCTGCAGATCTGGCTGCGCACTCAGGCCAACGCTCCCGCGCAGCAGCCGTGGACCCGCGATACCGGCCTGGAAGGCGCTGGCAGACTCGCCGATGGGCGGGTGGCGGCGGGGCAACTCAAGGCCTTGCCGCACCATTGGCGCTGGCGCGAGATTGCGCCCTATCTGACGCGGATCGCCGAACTCGCCCGCAGCGGCGGCATCTCGCCGATTCAGTTCGCCGACCGCCAGCAGTTTCTGCTCACCAATCCCGGCCTGGGCGGCCGGCTCCAGGTGGCCAACGCGATCCGCTGCGCGGTTTCGATCTACAATCCCGGCGATGTCGCGCCGGTCCATCAGCATTCCCCTAACGCCTCGCGCACCATCCTGTCCGACAACGGCGGTTATACCACGGTGGATGGGGAGCGATGCGAGGCCTCGCGCGGCGACGTGATCATCACGCCCAACGGCTCCTGGCACGATCACGGCAACGACGGACAAACTCCGGTCATCTGGATGGACATTCTGGACTGGCCGCTGCTGGAATTCCTGGATTGCATCTGGCTGGATGACGATTTTCCCGGGGCGCGCCAGGGCAATTCGCGGGCGCAGGCGGTGAGCGTGGCGACCGGAAGAACCAGCCGGCGCTATGGGCGCGGCGGGCTCGTCCCGGCCCACGGTCAGAGCGCTCCGATCGCCGCGCTGATCCATTATCGCGGCGGCGAGATTCGCGCGGCGCTGGCCGATATGCGCGAGGAGGCCGGCGACCCTTACGAAGCGGTCAAGCTGGAACTGGTGAATCCACGCAATGGAGCGCCGCTGTTTCCCACGCTTTCATATAGCGCGCAGTTGCTGCGGCCCGGTGAGAGCACGCATTTCAAGCGCGAGACGGCTAGCACACTGTACACGGTAATCGAGGGCAGCGGAGTCACCGAGGTCGCCGGACGGCGCTTTGAGTGGGAGGTCAACGACATTTTCGTGGTGCCCAACTTTCTGTGGCGGCGCCATCAGAACACGGGCGCGCACGACGCAGTCCTCTACTCGGTGTCGGATCGGCCGCTGCTGGCGGCCATCGGCCAGTACCGTGCGCAGGGGCGGAGCGTCGCTGGCGCGGTGACCGAACTGGACTGAGCGCGGTTATTAATCTTAATGCCCGCGGTGGCGCTGGCGCGGGGGCCGGCCCCATTGAAGACAAACGATAGACGGCTCAGGCACGAGCGAAAGCGTTGAGCACGTCGAGGCTGCGCCAGTCGCGCTCGATCGGAAAATCGATCGCCAATGCCCGCACTTGGTTGTAGTCGATATTTTCCTGCCACGGCGCCGGTTTGCCCGCGGCGTAAGCCCGCGCCGCTTCCATCAGCAGGCGGCGGGCGCGAATCAGGATCGTGTCGCTGGAGCCCAGGTACTCGCGCGTGCGATCGGTCTTGGGCCCCATGGATTCCTCTACCGTGAAGTCCTCGAATGGGATATTGCGCCCCAGGCCGCTCCAATGCCCTTCTTTCATCGAGCGCCGATCCTGTTTCCACATGTCGTCGAAGCCGCCCAGGTTGGAGGCGAAATTATCGAGGTCGCCCGAGGTGTTCCACATCGCGGTGGCGATCGCCTGCTCGGTCAGCGGTGCCTTGGGATCGTAAATGATGTACCACTCGGCGTCCCATTCGTCGTCGATGGGAATGGTGGCGCGGGCCGAGCAGGGGAAATTGACGTTGGCCGGGATGAAAGTGAAGAAGGGCAGCACGATTTGCCGGATTCGTGCGTACATCGTGCCGTTGCCCTGATCGCGCAGCGCCCCCTCGCGGATTCCGTAGGGGGTAACGTCGAATTCAAAGCGCGGGCCGGTGTTGGCCGCCGACATCATTAGATCGCGCGGCGAACTCTGGGTCCCGCTCTTGATAAAACCACTATGCAAGATACCCAGGTGCGAGGAGTCGATATGAGCTTCCAACCCCTGGACCCAATTGTAATGGAGTGTCGCGCGGCGGACGTGGACGTGGCCCGGCGGCAGATTGTTGTACTCGAACATCGGAAAGGCGGGCGGCTGGTCGCGCTTGCCCAGGTACACCCACACCATCAGGCCGGCCTCGCGCACCGGGTAATGGCGCACCCGCACCTTGGCGGCGAATTCCACCCGCCGCTCGGGTGGTTCGGAGGGAACCTCGACCACCTTGCCCGAGACGTCGATTTTCCAGCCGTGAAAAATGCAGGTAAGCGCGTTGTCCTCGTTGCGCGCCAAGGCCAGCGAGGTACATCGGTGGGGACAACCTTCATCGAAGAAACCAACTCGCCCGTCGGTTGCACGAAAGGCGACGAAATTCTCGCCCAGCAGCCGCACCCGCTTGGGCGCGCCGTCGGGTTCCAATGCCGCCGAGCGCACCGCCGGCATCCAATACTCGCGCAGCAGGTCACCCATCGCAGTGCCGGCGCGCGTGCTGGTCAAGAATTCGTTATCCTCGCGGGTAAGCATCGCTCAGGTACCTCGTTGGATGGCGACAATCCGGCGCATGCCCAGGCTTCGCGCGGACTGCCTGGATCTGAAGAAACCATATAGTCCCCCGCTTTCTTGCGTCAACCGCACCGACCCCACCTTTGTCTCAACATTCCGTTCCTCGCCTTGACTTATTGGGCGAGGCCAAGCTAGGAGTGCGGGCGGTTAACGGCATGGCAGCGCTCGGATCCGAGTGTAGGCTTACCTGATGAGCGATCGACAGCGGCAGGGATGGCTGGTCATAACCGCCTTCGTGGTCAGCGAGATCACGGTTTACGGCACCTCGATGGGCACCACTGGAGTCTTCATTACTCCGCTGATTCGCTATTTCCACTGGAATCACGAGCAGGTCTCGCGTATCGCCAGCGCCTGGGCCTTGCTCTACGGCTTGGGCTGTCCCGTGGCGGGTTGGTTGGTTGACCGAATCAACGCTCGCTGGATCGTGGCCAGCGGATGCGCGCTGGCGGGCCTGGGCTACCTGATGGCCAGTCAAATCGGCACGCTCGAGGGACTGGTCGCTTGCTATGCGCTGGTTGGCTTCGGCACCGCGCTGTCGGCCGACACCGTCTTGATGGCGGTTGCGGTGAGTTGGTTTGGCGAGCGCAGCGCGCTGGCGATTGGGATAGGTGCGGCCGGCCGCTCCATCGGTCTGGCCACCGGCCCGTCATGGGTCACCTGGGTGGTGATGCATTACGGATGGCGGGTCGGAATGGCGGCAATCGCGCTACCGATGCTGGGATTGGGATTGCCGGTAAGCCTGCTCTTGATCCGCAAGTCGGCGTCTCAAGGCTATGCGGCCGAGCCTCAGGCCCAGGCAGCGCCGGCGCAACTGCCGGGTTTGGAAGTGCTTCCGGCCCTGGGCACCATCGCGTTCTGGCTGATTGTTTCATCCAATCTGATCTATAGCTCCGGTACCACCGGAACGGTTTTGCATTTAATTCCCTATCTGATCAGTATCGCCTTTACCCCGGCGGCGGCCGCCGCGATCTTCGGCGTGCAGGCTACTTTCGCCGGGATTGGCCATCTGGTCCTGGGTTGGTTGGCTGACCGTTACGGCGCCAAACCCACGGCAGTGGCGGCCTTTGCGATGGCGGCCGTGGCCACCATGTTGTTGCTGGGCGTGGCGAATCCGCGCATGGGAGCTTTCGCGCTGGTTCTGTTCATCCCGTTATGGGGCTTCAGTTTCGGCGGCGACACCCTGATGTCAGTGGTGCTGGTGCAGAGCCTGGGCCGGCGCCGCTACGGCACCCTGGCCGGGATCCTTAACGCCTTCAACTCGATCGGCCACATGGGTGGACCGCTGCTGATTGGGATGATGTACGACCTCAGCGGCAATTATCGTAGCGCCTTTTTGACTGGTGCCGGCCTGGCCTCGGTTGCCGCTATAGCCGGCAGCCTGGTGTTCCCGGTCAAGGGGCATGACCAGGTTCAGGTGGAAGCCTCGGCGTTGGCGGTTTAAGGCGCTACTCCAGCGCCAGCTTGACTCGCGTGCCCTCGCCTGCAGGCAGATTGCCGGAAGTTACCAGCTTGGGGCTTGTGACCAAAAGGCGATTGGGACTGACCTTGGCGGCCAGCCAGTGGCGCACGGCGCCAGCGCGTTGATTGGCCAGCGCGAGCAAGTCTTCGGGCTTGACCTGGGTGTGTTCGAGCAACAATTTTTCCATCTCGGCCGGCGGCAGGGATTTCTCCAGTCCCAGAAAATCGCGCGGCTTGGAGAAGTCGGCCGCTTTGTAGGCCATTTTCAGATACTCGTTGTATTCACTGGGCGAGACCTCGATGCTGGCGCGATCCACGCGTCGGCCCTTGCTGAGCAGATAGGCAATCTTGGCCTGGCGCACCCGCTTTTCCAGCAACGCCTTGCGCGCCCCGTTGGTATCCAGCGCGGGGTCGGCGCGGCCGCCGATAGCCAGGTCCAGGCTGGGGCGCTGCTCCAAAGCCTTGGCCAAGGTGGACAGCTTGTCGATTGCCTCCGAGGAGAGTTTAGTGCTGCCGGGCGCAAACTGGATGTAGGACAGCTCCTTGGACTTGCCATCGAAGGCCGAGGCCAGCAGAGAAAAGGGCGCAGTGGCGGCCTTGGTGATCAGCGTAACGAAGCCGTTTAACAGCGCCTGACCCAAACTGAATTCGGGATCGGCCAGCGAGCCCGAGACCGGAACGTCGACCCGGATGCGGCCGTTGGGATCCTTCAGCAACGCGACCGCCAGGCGGATGGGCAGGTTAATCGCGCTCTTGCTCTCGACTTGCGGGCCGAAGGTGAGCTGATTTATCACGATGTGGTTTTGCGCGGTCAGCCGGCGATGGTCTAACAGGTAATGAACCTTTAGGCTAAGCGTCCCCTCTTCGATCGGGTAGCCGGTATATTTGACTGAATAGGGCGTGAGATTGGGCAGGCTGACGCCGCTGGCATCGGCGGTCAGATCGACGAACGCCATCGGCGCCAAAGGGCTTATCCGACCCTCGATCGAAATGGTCGCGCTCTGGTTGACATGGCCTTGCAAGCTGACTGGAGCGTGGGCCTCGGAATCGGTGGAGATGGCTCCCACGGTGCCATGCAGATCGGTCAGGGCAGCGGAGTAATTGGGCCGCACGAAATGATCGGTCCAGTTGATCCGGCCGTGGTCGAAGGCGATTCGATCGATGCCAAGGTGGGCCGCAAGCGGGTGGCCCGAACTCGGCGTCGCAGCCGGCGTGGAGGGGGCAGCCGGGGCGGTCACGAACAGATTGCGCACGCTCAGCCGACCTCGCGAGTCCAGCATCAGTTGGCCGAAGAAGCGCGATAAATCCAGCTCGCCAATCCGCCCCTGGAATGGGCCGGTGCCCAGGGTCAAAGCCGTTCGTCGGGCTCTCAGCGAACCCCATTCCAAGAATGTGGTCCTGCCTTTGGAATCGGTCAGTCGCACGTCCGTCAGACTGGCATCGCCCCGATAGGTAGCATGCAAGCGGCCCCGCTCCAGCTTGGCTCGGATGGTCCCGCTTTCATCGGCAAAGGCGCTACTGACCTGGGCGTTGATCAGCGAAGTCAGGTAGGCGTTGACCTCGTTGGCCAAGGGCAGTCGGCTCACCTGCGTGCGCAGGTTGGCCTGCAGCGGACTGGGTGCGATGGTCCCGCTGGCTTTGAGGTGTCCCCGCTTATCGACCGCGGTTGCAAGGGTAAGGGGAATGGGGCGACTGAGATCGGGCGTGAGATCGTGGACCTGCAAATTCAAAGCAGACAACGCGAACCGCAACGGCTGCGGCCCGCTGTCATCCTCGACCTGCGCCTGACCATCGCTGATGGCCGCGGTTCCGACCTGGTATTGCCAAGGCGCGGGCGGCGGAGCGGTGGTCGCCGATCCCTGAGGCGAGGTGTTCGCGGCCTGCGCCGTGGGCATCCTGACCAGCGCTGCCAGGCTGAGCGTTCCGTCTCGCTGGCGGCGCACCGAGACTTGCGGTTGTTCCAGGCTCACGCGGTCAACGCTGGCCTGATGGGCGAGCAAATCAAGCTTCGCTCCGGAGACGCTCAAGCGCTTCCAGCGCAGCGGGCTTTGGCCGTGGGCGGGGTCGCGCAGCTCGACCTCGTTCAACTGTGCCGAGGCCGTCTGGACGCGCATTTGACGGCTGGCGCCAAGGGCGACCGTGAAGTCGCCCTGGCCGTCGAGGCTGCCGTTGGCCAAGCCGGCGACCAAGTAGGGTTGCGCCAGCGGGTTGAGCGCTGCCAGATCGATTTGATTAAGTGCCGCGTGTCCGGCGATTTTTTCTTGCGCCAAATCGATGCTGCCCTTGGCCTCGATCTGTCCGCCGCTGGAGAGCTGGGTACCCACGTCGAAGGGCGCCGGCGGACCCTGGTTGTTGGCCACGTGGCTCAAGCTCAGATGCAGGTTGCGCAAGGCCAGGCTGACCGGCGTGGCCGCGGCCTGGTCGGTCACTTCGATGGTGCCGTTGGTCAGCGCCAGCGCGTCCAGCGAAAATTGCAGGGGCGGCGAGCTTGCGCCGGCGGGCGCGGGCGAGGAGGCGGTCAGCGCCCCCAGATTGGTGGCGCCGCCGGGCAGCAGTACCAGATTGGCGGTCAAACCGTCGAAGTTGACTTCCCGCAGCTTGGCGATCTTCTCAAGCGGTTGGACGTCGATCATGACAATTTCGCCGTGATTGAGCGCCAACAGTGGGGCCTGGGTGGGAGTGCGCAGGTCAAGCCGATCCAGCGCGACGCGGCCCGCTATTCGGATCAGCATCTGCGGCGCGTGCTCTGCGAAATCGATTTGCAGGTCAGTACTCAAGCTGCCCTGACCCAGCCGCACCGGTGCGCTGGGCGGCAGATAGGCGCTGAAGCGGGCCAAGTCGAGATTTTGAAACTTGAGATTGATGAAGGAATCGCGCGAGGCTCCAAACAGCTTGCTTTTGCCAGTCAGGCGAAAGGGGCTGCCATCCACCAGCATCGCCAAGCGCGGCTGCACGTACACGTCCAACTCGGAGGGCAGGTTGGCGATGAAGGGGATGCCCAGTTGCATCTGTTCGATATGATGGCGGCTCTTGAGCACCTGGTCGTCGAAGCTGATGCTGCCATCGTGCAGTTCGATGTTGGCCATCGCGAAATGAAACGAGGAAGTGTGGGCGGGCGCGCCAGTGGTTTTGGGTGCGATCAGGTCGGCGAAGTTGAAGCCTTGGGAGCCGCGTACGATCATTAGCCGCGGCCGCTCGATCGTCAATTGGCGCACAACCGGAGCCAGATGGGTGAGCGAGGCCCAGGAGGCGATCAGCCGCAGGTGATCGATTTGCACGAACTGACCGGGTTGGCCGCGATTGGCGATGGCCAGCCGGTCGAGATCCAGCCGCAAGCTGTAAGGATTGAAGCGTACCTGCCTGACGCTGATTGGTCGCGCGAGGGCCTGGGCTAGCCGACCACGCAATTCGTGGCCTATCAGCAGCGGGATACCGACGAAGCCGGCCAGGGTATAGAGCACGACCAGCGTGACGACAATCAGGAGCAGGCGCCGCACGCGGCGCCATGACGGTGACCAGATCATTCGGTGTGTACTATAGGATTTTCGCCGGGGTTGGCTATTGCGACTCCTCTACCAGCTCCACCAGATAGATGGTGTTATCGGGGAGGAGCCGAAAGGCGTGGGTAAAGGGCGGCCAATGGCTGACTGACCCTAGCAGGCGCGGCTGTTGGTCGAGGCCCTCGCGGACTTCCTCCCAATCCTCGACCTCGGTGTCGGGGATGCGCAAGTAACGCCCCTGGCGCTCAAAGACCTGGATGCATCGAGTCATCGCTCGTCCTCGAACGGAGAATCAGGCTAGTCTAACTCATCCCAAGCTCGCCGGCTCGCAAACTCAAAGCCCCGCCAGCAGGTTTTGACGGTATGAGCAAACGGCGGGTGCACTTTCCGACAACAAAATTTCCTGGCCGCTTGTGGGCGGCGGAGCAATGGGCATCAGGGCTGCGGCATCGCCCATAATTTGACCCCGCCGTAAAGCCCCTCCAGATTGCTGACCGCTTGGACATTGGGCGGCAGCTTGGCGGTAATGAATTTGTTGTTGCCGCCGCCGATGTACATCCGGCCATAGTTGAAGGTGGTCTGGAGCAGATCGACCGCCTGCAGCAGATGGCGGTTCCACTTCTCCACTCCTTTGCGGCGCAGCGCGGCGTGGCCTAACTCCTCTTCGTAGGTGCGGTTTTTGCGAAACGGATGGCGGCTGAGTTCCAAGTGAGCCCGATGCCCTTCCACGAACAGGGCCGAGCCTAGCCCAGTGCCCACGGTAATTACCAGCTCTACCCCTTGGCCGCTTACGCAACCCATGCCCTGCACGTCAGCATCGTTGGCGACCCGTACCGGACGTTGAAGCTGATGGTTCAGCTCGGAAGCCAAGTCGAAATTTTCCCAACCAGGACCCAGATTGGGCGCGCTGAGCAGCTTGCCTTCGTGCACTACGCCCGGAAAGCCGACCGAGACACGGTCAAACTCGCCCTGCAACTTGGCCAGCTCATCGATGATGGCGATAACTTTTTTGGGGGTGGCGCGGGACGGGGTAGGAATTCGCGCACGCTGGGTAAGCGGCTTGCCTTCCCAGTCCAAGATGATGGTCTTTATGCCAGTGCCACCGATATCTATCGCCAAGGTCCGCGGCCCCTGCGGTTGTCTGTCCATCGTTGCTCGGTCCTCCGCCCGCCATATTAGTCCAAATCGGCTGCCCGCTTGCCACCCCGCCTCCCTGATTTTTGCCTCGGCCCGTTTTGACCTGTTCGGCACCCGTGGTTGGCCAAACCGGGGAGGCCGGACGAAGAATTGACTTGACTCTCCGCACGGGATGAAGTGTCGGCTGTGAGACTTTATCTGGTCCGCCATGGAATTGCCGAGCAGGGCAGCGACGTGGAAGATGCTCAGCGCGCGTTGACGCCCAAAGGGCGGGCTCGGATGGAGGCTATCGCGCGCGCCCTGCGCATCGTCAAGGCGCACCCCGACCTGATTCTGACCAGCCCTCTGCGGCGAGCTCAGGAAACCGCTGCCATCTTGGCGCGCGGGCTGGGCAACGTCGAGCTGAGCGAACTTTCGCAGCTCGCCGAAAACGGTGCACATCCGTCCGATCTGAGCCGGCTGTTGGCCAGTTATCAAGCCGTCACGGAGCTGATGGTGGTGGGTCATCAGCCCAGCCTGGGAAAGCTGGCGTCCTTCCTCCTGTGTGGCTCACCCGATGGATGCGCGCTGGAATTCAAGAAAGGCGGCGTGGCCCTGTTGTGTGCGCAGACCGGGGAATCGGTTGGCTACCAACTGCGATGGCTGCTCGCTCCCCGGATTTTGCGCAAATTCTGACCGGTTCCTACCAGTAGTAATTGGTCGAAGCGCGAGGCTACTCGAAAAGGGCTATTGAAGTATCAAGCCTCGTAAACAACAATAATGCCGGGTCAGACACTGACTGGGCGGCGCGGCCGGGAAGGGCAGGAATGAAATTTTTGACACGAGCTGGATTGCGTGTGAGCGTGTCGGCGCTGGTAGGAGTGATGCTGGCGGCCAGTTGGGGCATCGCCAATTGCGCGGTAGCGCCGCCGGCAATGCCTGCGGTCAAGAGCCTGGGCGCGCAAATTCTCGCCATGGCGCGCGATCCATCCTGCCAGAATCAGCGCGAATCATGCCGTACCCGCCTGCGTGCCATTATCGAGCAGCATTGGGATACCACCGACATGGCCAAATCGGCGCTCGGCATCCATTGGCGCAACCTGACTCCGGCTCAGCAGGCCCAATTCACCAGTTTGTTCGCCCAGTTGACGGAATCGATTTATCTCTCGCGCTCCAGCTTCTCCAAGGCCCAGAGCTACGCCAACACCGTTCGCATCAACTATCTTAAAGAGATCCCGCAGGGCGACAACTATTCGCAGATTAACACCACAATCCTGCTCAAGCCCGGCGAACAGCCGATCAAAGTCAATTATCGGTTGCGCTGGGTGGATGGTACCTGGAAAGTCTACGACATAATCGTGGCGGAAATCAGCTTGGTGGGTAACTACCGCAATCAGTTCAATCGCATCATCAATCGCAGCGGCTACGACGATTTGGTCAAAGCTCTGCAGCAGAAGATTCAACAACTCAATTCGGAAAACGCTTGACCGCCGATGGCTTGGCGCAGCACTCCACGCCAAGCGCTCAGGGCTCCTTGACGAAACTTTAGTTGTCTCGCAGCACGATTTCGTGAGGAAATACAAAGGTCGTGGCACCGTCGTCAAACCTGACCAGGTACATCCGCCGGTCCAGGTTTCGCATTTCGCGTACGATAATCGGCTCTTCGTGGAATCGACTGCGCCCTGACTGATCGCGCACCGGCTGGCGCAATTGGCAGTGCCGCCCGGTGGTTGAAAACTCTTCCATTTCTCTGGCACCTCCCAACAGAACTTCTGGCGCTTATCAAAGCATCAAGTGTGCCATGGCTTCGAACAGCTCCCAGGCCTTCGTTTCGCCCCTAAACAGCAGCTACAGCCGTTCTTGGCAGGGCGGTTTATCGCCACTGATGACTGCGCCATGAAGTTTTTTACCCGCACGGGGCAGACCGCTACCGCTGTCTGCCATCCCAACAAGGTAGGTAAGGGTATTTGGGATGCAAGGTGCCTGTTGGCCCGAGGCGACTGCTTGTAGGCCGGGTGCGATTTGCTGGAAGATAAGCTTAGCAAGCTCGGCATTGCGTCATGACAACCTTCAATTCTCACCCATCGCCCGATTCTGAGGCCGAAACCGGGTCGGATCGGTCCGAGTCGCCCAGCACGCCACCCAGTGCCAGCTTTAGCCACGGCGAGCAATCGCATCAAGAAGATCTGGATTGGGAGCGCGCGGGCAGGTTACTGACTCGCCAGATCCAGAAATTCCAGCATTTGTTGGCACGCGTATTGAGCGGAGAGGAAGGTGAAGCAGTTCACGATCTGCGGGTTTGCACGCGCCGGCTCCAGCAGATTGTGATTGTGCTCGCCGCCGGGACTCATTCGACTCGTGGGCGCGGTTTGCAACGTGAGCTGCGCCAGGTGCGCAGGGCGGTGGGGAAATGGCGCAATTGCGACGTAGTCCTGCAATGGGTGGAGCGGCAGGAGATGGCCGGGCGCAGCCGCGATCGGCGCGCCGCATGCCAATTGTTGCGGACCGCGCTCGAGCGGCGCCGTCGCCGCCAAATCCGTCGCGCGCGGCGTAAGTTGCTCAAACCGGGCCTGCTGACGATAAGCGATAGCGCCGCCCGCATCCTGCCTGCCGCGCGCGCCCAGCGCGCGGCGCCAACCCTGCGCCAGCGTGTTCGGATGGCGCTTAACCAAGCTTACGAGCGTTGGCAAGCGGCGCTCGCCAATGCCGTTGCGCAGCCCTCCGACAAGCACTTTCACGCCCTGCGCATCAAGACCAAAGGACTACGCTATCACATCGAATTGGCGGGGGAATTTGGCCTGCCGGCAAAAGCGGAGATCGCCTGGCTGCGCAGTTTTCAAGATGGGCTGGGCCGCTGGCACGATCGGCGCGAACTCGGTCTGAGTATCGCGCGCACCCTGGCCAAGCCCAGGCTGCTGCTCACGCAACCACGGCTGGCGGTCGGTTTGCTGCGGGAAGTCGAGCGCAATCAGCGCCGCCGACAAGAAGAAACGGCTCGCCTGCTCGACCAGGCCCAACACTCTCAGGGCGCCGCCGAACTGCGGCGCTGGGTCGGCGCGTTATCGGAGCCTGCGCCGTTATCCGGTCAGCTTGAGGATCTCTCTCAGGGAGCGAAGCTGGCGCCCACCGCATAACTGACCGCAGCCGAGGCGGTCAGAAGTTCGGCTTTGCTCTCAATCAGAGTGTAGCGTGCGCTAGCCAGATCCCGTGCCGCGGTGAGCAATTCCACGATCGTGCTCAAGCCCTGAGCATATGTCTGCAAATTGGCCTGATAGGCCTCCTGCGAGGCCGACAGCAGAGAGCGGGCGTAGGCAAATTTCTTCTGTGCGGCCTGGAAATCATAGTAGGCCTGCCAGACTTGGGCGCTGGCGTCGAGCGCGGCTGCCTGCAATTGCGCGCGCGCTAGGGCGGCGTCGGCCCGCGCCTGCGCATCGGCGTTAAGTCGGTCGAAGCCAGTGAAGATGTCCCATTGCAGGGTAAGCAGCGCCGAGTACTGAGGGGTGTTGACATCGACGGTGGGCGGCCCGTTCCATTGATAAGCCAGGTCGCTTTCGCCGTAGGCGCCGCTGAAGCTCAGGGTTGGCATCCAGGCCGCGTGAGCTTGGCGCAGGCGTGCCTCGCTAGTCCGTACCCGCGCCATCTGTGCGGCCAGATCGGGCCGCTGGCGCAAGGCGGTATCAATCAACTGTTCGACTTGCAGGCGCAGGTTTGCGGCCACTGGCTGGGCTTGCAGGCTCTGCACTTGCAGTGCGGTATCGGCCCGAATTCCCAGCGCGACGGCCAGCCGAGCTTGCGCATCGCGAACCATCACCCGAGCATTCTCCAGATCGTATACCGACTGCGCTTCCACCTGGATGGCGAGCAGGGCCTGGGGCTGGGTTGCCAAGCCCAGGTCGCGACGCTGCGTGACTGCGCTGCGATTGGCCTGGGCCAGGGTAAGGTTCTGTTGCGCGGCGATCACGCTGGCTTGCGCCGCTGCCAGCCCATAGAAAGCTCTCTCCACCGCGAACACGACCTCTTGCAGTTTGCGATTGAAGCTGAGATTGACGGCGATCGATTGCTGGCGTGCGGCCTGGGTGGCGGCGCGGCGGCGACCGAAATCGAGCAAGACGTAGCTGAGCTCCACTTGCGGGGCGAATTGCCACTGGGTGATTGCTCCAGGCGAATTGGGCGCTTGGAAGACCAGCCGCGAATAGCCGCCTTGAGCCACGCTGGTCAGATAAGGATAGTATGCCGCCCGTGAACGGCCGTAGGCTGCCGCGGTCGCGATTGCTTCCTGCCAGGCCGCGCGGGTTTCCGGATTGCGCCGCAGCGCCAGATCGATCAGCTCGATCAAATCGTAGGGATGGCCGTGCAAGGTTTGCGAAGGTGGCGGCGGCAGGCTCAGATGTGCCGGCAGGGCCGCGTCGGCCGGCGGTTGCCAGGCCTCGACGGCGCTAGCAGGGGCGAAGCGTTCGGGTGCCAGCTCGGGTTGTTCGGCCCAATAGCTACAGCCGAAGGCTGTTATCAATCCACCCAAAAGCGCGATTCGCGCCGGCCATCGCCAACCTCGCCGCAACCGTGAGCGATCGATAGTCGGACCCCTGCTTGAACTGCTTGCTTGCATAGATGCTACCCGATGGGCCGCGCACGGCGGCGCAGATTGCGTGATTGAAACCACGGCGAGAGTTGCGCAAAATATCCAGAGTCGTTGCAGTATGCTATCGCGAGCATTGGATTCAAAGGGGCGATTCGCCCTCCCGCTCCTGCTCGTGACCCTGGCCGGCTGCGCGCCGGTGATCAATCTGGCTGGCGCGGACTTCCCCGCCTGGATGCTGTGTGGGATTGCCGGCGTGGTTCTGACCGGTGCGCTAAGACCGCTCTTGGTGGCCGTGCGCCTGGAACCTCACCTCGGGCCCCTGGCCCTGATCTATCCCTGCTTGGCGCTGCTGTGGGCCTGTCTTATCTGGCTGGCGTTATTCAATCGAATTTGAAAATCTGCCGCCGATGGAGCACAAGCAGGTCGGGGCGTGGGGAGGGCTGATGGCGCGGGCAGTCGGGCGGCTGCTCGGCTTGGCGATCGTGGCGGCGACCATCGTCGTCCTCGCGATAGTGTTGCGCCTGTACTACCTTTACCCCCGCACCGACGACGCTTACGTGCGTGCCAACACGGTCGGGATCGCGCCTCATGTCAGTGGTCCGATCGTTTCCCTGCCGGTGGTGGACAATCAGCACGTAGCCGCAGGTGCCTTGCTGTTTGTCGTCGATCCACGCCCCTATCAAGCCGCCTTGGATCAGGCCCAGGCCCAGTTGACGCTGACCAATCTTCAGATCAAGTCGCTGCAAGACGCGATTACCGCCGCCCGCGCGCAACGCACCCAGCTCCAGGCCAACGCCGCCTACGCCAAACAGTACCTGGCACGTATTCAGCCGCTGCTCAGCCGCCACTTCGTCACCGCCAACGACGTCTACAACGCGCGCACCAACTATCAGGCCGCGCAGGCCGCGGTTGCCCGGGCCAATTCCCAGCTTGCCGCCGCAATCAAGGACTTGGGCCAGCTAGGCGATGTCAACGCGCGCCGGCAAGCCGCCCAGGCGGCCTGGGTCAACGCCAAGCTCAACGTGGGCTATTGTTACGTGCGCGCGCCCTTCGACGCCTATGTGACCAATCTCAACATCGCGGTGGGGCAGTACGCCAACCAGGGCCGGCAGGTTCTCACCCTGGTCGATAACCGAATCTGGTACGTGATGGCAAATTTCCGGGAAAATTTCATGGAGCACATCAAACCCGGGATGACCGCGCAGGTCTATCTGCTGAGCTACCCCGACCATCCATTCTATGGCCGCGTACAGGGAGTGGGCTGGGCCTTGTATCAGGGCAATGGCGCGACCGTGGCGGGATTGCCCCAGGTGGAACCGACCCTCAACTGGGTGCGCCTGTCGCAGCGCTTTCCGGTGCGGATCGTGCTCGACCGGCCGCAGTCCAATTATCCCTTCCGGATGGGACTGACCGCGATCGTCACGATCCAAGGCTTTCGCCCACCCGCTCGTCGTCGCCACTGGTTTGACCGCCAGTTCTGGGCTCTGGCACAGCCAAATTGATTGACTTCGCTGGTCGCTTGCTAAGATAGCCGCCATGAACAGCGTCAGCTTACCCGATGGGCGCCTGGTCCCGGCCCTGGGTCAGGGAACCTGGCGAATGGGCGAAGAGCGGTCGCGGCGAAGCCGGGAGATTCACGCCTTGCGCGCGGGAATCGATCTTGGGATGACGCTGATCGATACCGCCGAGATGTATGGCGACGGCGGCGCCGAGGAAGAAGTCGGCGAAGCGATCGCGGGCCGGCGCGACGAGGTCTTCATTGTCAGCAAGGTGCTGCCGCACAATGCTACCCGGCATGGCACCGTGCAGGCCTGCGAGCGCAGTCTGCGCCGCCTGCGCATCGATCGTATCGATCTTTACCTGCTCCATTGGCGCGGTTCGGTGCCGCTGGCGGAAAGCCTGGAGGCACTGGCCGCGCTCAAGCTGGCGGGCAAGATAGCCGCCTTCGGCGTGAGCAATTTCGACGCCTCCGATCTTGAAGAGGCCTGGCGGTTGGCGGGAGCACAAATTGCCACCAATCAGGTGCTCTACAATTTGAGCCGCCGCGCCGTGGAACAGCGAGTGCTGCCGCTATGCCGCAACCATCGGATCCCGCTGATGGCCTATTCGCCGGTGGAGCAGGGGCGCCTGCTCGACCATCCCAAGCTGGTTGCGATCGCGAACCAGCGCGGCGCCACGCCGGCTCAGATCGCGTTGGCTTGGCTGCTCTCCCAGCCCGACGTAATCGCTATTCCCAAGGCCGTCGAGCTTTCCCATCTCGAGGAAAATCGCGCAGCCGCCGATCTGGTCTTGAGCGCGCAGGAGCGCGCCGGCCTGGAACAAGCCTTCCCCATTCCAAGCAAGCCCAGGCCGCTGGAAATGCTGTGAATCGATCCGAGGCCGGCGCTGCTCATGATCGCGCGAGGGCGCTATAGTGCCGGATGAGGTGACACCAAGATGGATGCGCGACTGGATTACCGCAAGCTTCAACCCGAACTGGCCGCCGCGATGGTCGAGCTCAGCCGGCGCGCCTCGCAAAGCGGGTTGGAACCAGCGCTTTTGGAATTGGTCAGGCTGCGCGCTTCGCAGATCAACGGCTGCGCCTTTTGCGTGGACATGCATACCAAGGATGCGCGCGTGGCGGGCGAGAGCGAGCAACGGCTTTACGCGGTCGCGGTGTGGGAGGAGGCACCCTTTTTCACCGCTCGCGAGCGGGCCGCGCTGCGTTGGACCGAGGCCGTCACTTTGCTCAGCGTCGATCACGTTCCGGACCATGTCTATGACCAGGTGCGCGAGTTTTTTTCCGAAGCCGAGACCGTGGCGCTGACCTGGGCCATCATCGCGATTAACGGTTGGAACCGCATCGCGCTGGCCTGTCGCACGCCGGCAGGCAGCTATCAGCCCGCGCCCGCAGGCCATCGGTCATAACCGAAGAATGGAGGACCGGATGACTGCTCAAGCGCAACGGGCCGAACAATTTCGCGACCTCCATCATGGCGACCGGCCGCTGCTGATTCTCAATGGCTGGGATGCCGGCAGCGCACGAATCTTCGAACGCGCCGGGGCCGCGGCCATTGCCACGACCAGTAGCGGGGTCGCCTGGGCGCGAGCCTATCCGGACGGCCAGCGGCTGCCGCTGACCCAACTAGCGACGGCGGTGCGGGAAATGGCCGAGGCCGTGGAAATCCCTCTTAGCGTCGATCTGGAGGCCGGCTTCGCCGAGCGCCCCGAGCAGGTCGCACGCAATGCCGAAGCGATGGTGGAAGCGGGTGCGGTTGGAATCAACCTGGAAGATGGGGCCAATCCGCCCGAGTTGCTGGCCGACAAGATTCGGGCGGTGCGAGAAATGGCGGCGCGTTGCGCTGTCCCGCTATTCATCAATGCCCGCACCGATCTCTTCTTGCGCGCGATTGGCGATGCCGCGACCCGAGTCGAGGCTGCCCTGCGACGTTTTGAGCTCTACCACTCTGCCGGCGCCGACGGCGCCTTTGCGATCGGCCTGAGCGACGTCGCCACGATTGAGCGGCTGGCGCGAAGCTGCCCGCTGCCGCTCAACGTGATGATCCAACATGACTCGCCGCCGCTGGCCCAACTGATCGCGGCCAAGGTGCGTCGCATCTCGATCGGTGGCAATGCCGCCGCCGCCGCGCTCTCGCTGGTCGATCGGATCGCGCGGAACATCCTGGAGACGGGCAATTTCGCCGCACTGTTCGAAAATCAGCCGTTGATTTATCCAGCGCTCAACCAAGTGTTCGCGCGCCGCCCTCGCATCGAATGAATGGGCGCCTGGACGAATGATTCCCTTTTTGCGGTTAATCCGATAGCCACAACGCCAGGTTCAGGGGGAGCGAGAGATGGCGGACAAAATCAGACTTTCGAGCATCGAGGGCGGCGGCAACTGGTGGCTGGCGCTCAATTGGGCCGCGCAGGCCTTTGCCGATGCCGGCTTCGAAGTCGAGTTGACGCGCTACGGCAAGGATGCGGGGGACACGGTTCGGCGCGTGGTTCGCGGCCAGGCCGATATTTCGATGACGCTGGCGATCGCCGCGATGCAAGCGACCAAGGGGCTGGGGCTTTACAAGCAGGGCGACGGGCTATCCGTGCGCGGCTTGGCGCTCGTGCTGCGTCCCGGCCATCATTTCTTCAACATGGTACGGGCCGACCTCGGCATCCGTTCCTTCGCCGATATCGCGCGCAGTAAACCCAAGCTCGATATCCAGGTCGGCGACGCCGACTATGTGGCCGGCCAGATTACTGAAGTCTATCTGCGCCACTATGGGGTCGAGCTTTACCGCGATATCCAGGCCTGGGGCGGCAGTCTTCAGACCTCGTTTCCCGATTCCGTACCGCTGCTGGTGCAGGGCCGTTCCAACGCCATCATGCGCGAGAACACCGCGCGCGGCCCCGCGGGGTTTGCCGCACAGATGGCCGATTGGGTCATGCTTACGCTGGACCGCGACATTGCCGATCGCATCGAGCGCGAATATTGCGCGCCGGTCGTAACCTTGCCGCCCGGTACGCTGCGCGGTCAGACGCAGCCCTGCCTGACCGTGACCGATCCCGGCTACGTGATGATCATCAACCCTGAGCTGCCCAACGATCTGGTCTATCGGCTGGCTAAGGCCTTGAACGAAAACAGCGCGCATCATTGGGCCGCCGAAGACATCTTCTACAGCATCCGCCATGCGCCTCAGACCTATGCGCCGCTTCATCCCGGCGCCGCACGCTACTACAGGGAGCAAGGCGTCCTGAAGTAAAGCAAGCAGCCGGTACTCCAACCAGACGGCCTCTGGGTATGCTAAACCTTCTGCCCGGTCTTTCTTCGGGCGCGAGGGGAAATCGACGGATGACGGCGAGCTGCAAATAAATGCCAGTCTCAGCCAAGCCGGCCGATCGGCGAAAAGCCGGCCTTGGCCTCGCCGCCCACCACAGTGACCCCGCCGGCGTCCAGCCAGGCATGGGCGATCAAAACGCCGTCGCTGCCCTTGGCGACTCCCAGGTGAAGCGTGGAGGCGAAGCCGCGCCGCGCCAGCATCAGCTTGGCGGCCATCGCCTGGGGCAAGCAAACCGCGTTCCAAGGCACGTTGCCGGCGGCGATGGCGACGGCACGGCCGATCCTGCGGTAATCGGAGGGATTGACCTTCGTGCCGGCGCGCGCGCCGCGCTCGAGCCAGGGTGCCAGGCGGCGAAAGGGTATCAGCATCAGCGCGAGGCTGGAAAGCCCGAGGAACCAGGCCGCTTCCAGCACCAGCCCTCGCTCAGGCCAAGTCATCGCGCCGAACCGATCAAGCTTGCGACGCCAATCCATCGCTTATCCGGTCACGCCCATTGGCAATTGCTCGATCGCTTCCAGGTCTTCGACGTCAAAGCGGCTGGGCACAGCTTGAATGAGTAGTAAAACTGGGTAAATCGACTCCTCCCTTACCCATTCTCGCAATTACCCAATCCGGCAGTGTGTCCGAGATGGGGTTGGCTCCAAGACTGCCGGGCAGCACGCTACCCTCCAACGCCGAGGCGCCAGCCGAGTTGTCGGCGCTGTGAATATCCACGTTCTTGTATAGCCGCATGTTGATCGCGGGATTGAAGGGGCTTAGTTTTGCCGCCAGCGGAGTCTCGGTCAGGCCGCGTGGGTCCACTACGGTGAAGTCCGTGACGGTTGCAGGCCATGGATTTTTCGTTCCCAGATGTACCGTGTATTCGATGATCGGAATCGTGACGAAGCGTTTATCGAAATCGAGATGGATATGCAGATCGGGTCGATTCACCAGCACTCGCCGGAAGCGGTTCAGAAATGGCAGGTCGATCGCCAGATAGCGGTTGCTCGGATACCAGGCCCATCCGACATTGAAGCTTGAATCGATAGTGCGGCTGCCGGTGGGAAAAGCGATAGTCAAAGGGACGGCGTTAGTCAGCGTGGCTGGCCGTCCGAAAACCTGAACCGCCGCCGCCAGCCGAGTGGGATCAGGTCCGTTGCGTTGGGTAGCTTCGCCGAAAATATAGGAGTTGGTGTATGCGCCGTCGGGCGTGATCGACCAGCCCTCCAGCGGATTGTTGTTGGCGGCGACACCACCCGGGCCGCCTTCCAGCCATCCGTAAACCCGGCTTGGGTCGATTTGCTCGATCGAGGGCACGCAGGGCGGCCGCATCCCAAGTGGTCCGGGCTGCGCGCAGGCGGGCGCTCCCGGCCGCGGTGTGAAATCGACTCGTCCCAGCCCCGCGCCGAAGAAGTTCATGAAAAAGGTCGTGGTGAAGCTTCCCGGTAGCGGATCGTCGGAGAGGGCGTAGCCGGCGCGCGCCAGGTTGGTCAGCCGCAAGCGGGCGTTGAAGGCATCGGCCCGCGGCCCGCCGGCGGCATCGCCGGGCAGCCTGAAAATCGATTCCCGGTCGGGGCTGAAGTCGGCTGCCATCAAAGAGATAGCGGCAGGAATTGCCACGCTGGCGCCGGGGCTCAGCAGGCTATGGCGGCTGGGGTCGTCGATAAAGCGCGGAATCTGGCCCGCGCGAATTTTGCGGACCTGTTCGACATAGGCAGCGACGTCGACGGCGGTCGGCTGGCCGCGCCCGATCGTATCCCGGCCAAGCTGCCCTTCGATCGCGATCAGCCCGGCGAGCTCCTGATATCCCCGCCTGCCATCGCGCAGCCTGAAGCCGGCAAACTGCGAGGGAAATTCGCCTCCGGGCGAGGCGCTATAGAGAAAGACGTTGGTGGCGCGCTGGGCGGGGGCAATCAGATCGAGCATGCTCTCGACGTCGCGGTAGAGCACTTCGGCATCCCAGTCGGCCATGAAGGGAACATCCTTGGGTTGCAACTCCCGGAAGCTGGCGCCCGCACCGCCCAGGGTGCCGGCAAATTTACCGCTGCCGTCCAAGAAGTTTTTGCCGTAGTAATAGCGCAGCGCCAGCGTCGGATCGCGGCCGGCATATGCCTGGCGCAGGCCGACCATATCCTGGAGATTTTTCTCGCGCCGCTCCACTCCCCAGACCTCGAAGTTCTTGCCCCGCCGTGCCGCCATCTCGACGATCTGCGCGGCCGATTCGCTATAGGACGAGGCGCCGTTGGGAATAGCCTGGATCAGGATGGCGTCGACGTGACGCGGGTTGGCCGAGCGCAGCCGCACGCGCAGAAAATTGGTTTGATTCAGTTCGCTGGGCGTGCCCGCCGGCTTGGCCGCCGAGGGGATGCGAATATATTCGGTCACCAGATCGCGGCGCGCGCCTGGTTGCCCGGCCAATCCGGGACAACGATCTATATCCAGTCCCTGCGCGGCAGCCACTTCGGCCAAGCCAAGCAACATCCCAGCCACTATAAAGGTCCAGCTTGTGTGCATCGCGGGCCTCTTTCGCCTCAAGACTTTTCCGAGCCTTGCTGGTAATCGCACAAGCGCTGGTTAAGCGCAAACCGCGGATTGGTTGGACGGGCTTGCGGTCAAATAGCCAAGACGGTTTTTCAGCCCGCGGGCACTAATGCGCGCAAGACCGGCCAGATAGTCAATCGTGCAATGATAGGCTATTCATCAGCCCGCTAAAACCGCATGATGAGTGCCGTTTTTGTCGAGCTGTCGCACACACTTCGAGCGATTTGGCCTTATCCGCCGCCGAGCACTTTGGTGGCCTCATCGAGCCGCTCGCTGTAGGCCTCGATCGCATCGGCTGTGAACTTGACGTAGCGATCCGCGTCTTCCCAGCGCCGCTCTTCGATCGCTTCGCGCACCCCCGGCAGGGTCTTGGCTCCATACCCGGTATAGCGCCCCGGAGCGTACACCAGATTCAGATACCATTGGCGCCCCGGCAGACCGACGTTGGCGGGTGCCAGGGTCTGGTCGAGGTTAAGCATCAGCGCCTGCAGGCGCGCCAGCCGGACGCCGGAGAGGCCGGCGGAATTCTTCGCCAGCGCGTCGTCGTAAGCCGTGGCGCTGCGCTTCAGGTGAGCGGCCGCGTTTTCCAGCGGTGCGAACTCCAAGTAGGGCACGCGGCTCAGCGCCGGCGGCGGAAGGTTGGTCCTGCTCGGATCGGCCGCGAGCGTAAAGGCGCGGATGCGCAGCAGCCGAGCGCGCGTTTCGGCCTGCGCGCGCTCGGTCTGGGCCAGGGTTTTCACCTGATCGAGATAGTCGGACACCATATTCGCGAAATCGCCCGGCGATTGCTCCGGAACCGCGCTCTGCGCAGCGCGCAGCACCAGGCGCCCGATGGTCTTGGCCAGCAGCGCGTCATAGACGAACCCCGGATCGACGAAACGGCTGTGATGCTCGAAGGTATCGTAGCGGGAATGGTAAACCCCGCGGGTTATGCCCTCCTGGCCGAAGCTGATATCCAGGGCAGGAACGCCCAGATGGTCGACGAATACCGAGTAATCCGAACCCGATCCCAAAGCACGGAGCGGAAAATCCTGGTTGGGATCGGCCACGATTTTGGCCGCGGCCTGGATATCCTCGCGAAAGGCGGGTGGAACTTCAGCGGGGTCCGCCGCTTCGACCATGATCCTGGCCCGCAGCCGCTGCCCAATCGAGACTCCGGTTTCCGGGTCATTCACGCTGGCGGCCACCTGGTTGACCAGGCGCGCGAAGTCCTGGCTGCCCTCGGCCATCAGGAAGCCCCGCCCATTGGTATCCGAATTGATGTACAAAAGCGCCTGCTTCTTCAATTCGGCGGCGTGCGTTTCGCCCCACTCGGTCGACCCCAGGAGCATCGGTTCCTCGCCGTCCCAGCTGGCATAAACAATCGTCCGCCGCGGGCGCCATCCCTGCTTGACCAAGGCCCCGATCGCCTTGGCTTCGGCCAGCAGCGCGACCTGGCCCGACAGCGGATCGCTGGCGCCAAATACCCAGCCGTCGTGGTGATTGCCGCGTATCACCCATTGGTCCGGAGACTGGGCGCCGTGGATCATCGCGATTACGTCGTAGATAGGCTTGAGGCTCCAGTCGGACTTGACCGCCAGATGGACCACCGCCGGGCCGGGTCCGACATGATAGGCGATCGGCAGCGCGCCGCGCCAATTGGCGGGCGCCGGCGGTCCGCCCAGTTGCGCGAGCAAGACCTGCGCATCGGCATAGGAAATCGGCAGCGTGGGGATCTTCAGGATGGTTGTCGCCTGAGAGATCTTCAGGCGCTGGGCATTGCGGGTGGCGCCGATGCCGGGAGTAAGCGGATCGCCGGGGTAAAGCGCCATGTCGCTGACCGAACCGCGCTGGATCCCGCGCGCCGGCCGCATCGGACCCGCGGGGTAGGTCCGATCCGCGGAATAACCATCCTCCTCGGGGTCGGAGTATATGATGCAGCCAATCGCGCCGTGATCCTGGGCCAGCTTGGGCTTCAAGCCGCGCCATCCGGAACCGTAGCGCGCGATCACGATCTTGCCCCTCACGCTGATGCCCATCCGCTGCAGCCGCTCGTAGTCCTCGCGCATCCCGTAATTCACGTAGACCAGCCCCGCGGTGACATCGCCGTCGCCTTGATAGGCGACATAGGCGGGCAGCGCGGGCTGGGTCGCGCGCGCGCTGGTATCCCCGGGGATTGGCGGCTCCTGCAGCGTGGCCTTGAACGGCCTGGGCGCGACCATCTCCAAGGTCTCGCTGAGCGGGGTCGGATAGAGCACCCAAAAAGTCTCGATCCGCGCGTCCCAGCCCCAGGTTTTGAACCAGCCCAGGATTTGCTCGGCATTTTGCTTGTCGTGCGGGGAGCCGACGTGATTGGGCTCGGCCGCGAGCTGTTTCATCCAGGCGCGCAGGTCGCCCGGCCTAATCAGGGCATCCAGGCGCTGCTCCAGGGCAACCTCGCCGGCGCCCGATGGCGCGTTGGCCGCTCCGCAAGCCAGACTCGCGCCGAGCAACACCGCGGCCATCGATAGCAGAATCTTGCGCATGTATAGCTTTTCTCCCTCTTCGACTCGCCAGCCAAGTTCGCATCGCGCGCCCGCGCTTGCAAATGGTGTCCGCGCGGGCTTCGCGTCGCATCGCCGCCCGGCTCCGCGGATGGCCAGCGAAGGGGCGTTGACAGTCTGCTTGACATTTCATCCCGGGCTTTTCTAGATTCATTCCCGGGGATGAGGGGCGATAAGCATTGCGCAAGTGCGCAAGTTATCCGCGGTTTTGCTGATTTTGCTGGTTTTGAGCATCTTCGGCCGCTAGGCGCATTGAACTGCCGGGTGTCGCCGCTCGTGGGAGCGGGCCGTGGTTCCAATCTGCTTTTGTCCAAGCTGGCGAGGCTCGGTCCGGTGAGATACGAAAAATAATGAAAATCAGCCAGGCCATCATGCGCTGGTGCTTTCGCTGGATCGCCTGCGGTGGCCTTGGCCGGGCTCGGAAGACCTTGCCCGGCTTCGCGGACAGCGGGTTTTGCGCCCCAGAGCCCCAGCGCTACGCCAGGCCGGGTGTTAACCGTCCGCGGACCAATCCACTAGCCACCACGGCCGTGCCAGCTAACATTCTGAACCTGCTGCTGCTACTAAGCCTGGTTAGCGGTGCGCTGGCCTTCCACGGGATGGCGCTGCCGGCCCAATCTATTCGGATGCCGCTGAGGGCGGCCGTGGTAATCGCAAAGCAGTCAGCCTGGCATCGGCGCGAGCAGTCGCTGGAGCGTGCATTTGTACCGGGCTTTACTGTCCGCAAGGATCCGGTCTTTCGCCTGGAAACCTTGGCCTTGCTGTCGCTGCACGAGCTCAGAGTTGACCTTTGTGACAATCCCCTGCATCGACCTAGGGCTCCGCGAAAACTCGGTCATTCCAGTTCGGACGCCGATCCCTTCACGTTTGCGGCTTCGTAGCGGTCCGGCCAGAGTTGGATGCTACTAATCAAAAACGGAGAAAAGTGAGATCATGCGAAAAGTCGCTATATTAATTCTGGGGTTGGCGCTGCTGGTGGGGTTGGGTGGAACAGCCGGCGCCGATCCTTTCAAACCGATTCCCGTGGGTACCGTGATTACCAAGGAAAACTGTCGGCAATATCTCGACCACATGACCGAAGTCCTGGGTCACACCTGCACCATGAACGAGCCGCAGAACACGATGCCGTTGGGCTATAAGATCGTGATCGAGCCCACCCGGTCCTACCCAGTTCCGCATACTTACTGGGACGCAACGGAAAAATACAGCAAGCAGGTCAAGCTCATTCCCGAGGAGGGCGGCGCTTACCGCATGGTGGGCTACGTTGCCGGCCAGCCCTTTCCCTTCAGTCAACTAAGCACCAGCGACCCGGAGGCCGGGGCCAAGATGGCCTATGATGCTTACATGCAGTTCCAACCCGCCATGATGTTCGCGGATCAACTGCATACGATTCTCATCGATCGTTACGGGAATCGGAGCGAAGGTTCATCGTGGCTGGGCAATTACGTGCTCTCGCACATAACCGATCCCGGCTTTCCGATGACGATCCCGAATTCGCCGGGTAGCACGAATGGGGTGTATTTTGCCAGCTACAGCGAACAGCAGTTCCCCACTCAGAACCAGTACCTGAGCGGGCTGGAATGGGATTACACCGACCCCGACAAATTTCCGCAGAACTGGGTTTATCTTCCCAGCATCCGCCGCGTGATTGAGCTCTCGCAGGCGGCCCGCTGCGCCCCGTTCACGGCGACCTCCAACTTCAGCTACGATGACCACTCCCGTGCGCAGTTGCCGATCGTTTGGTTCAAGAATGAATACCTGGGGACCAAGTACGAGATTACCTACGTCGTGCCTCCCGACAAACTCAACCAGGCTTCCTCCAGCGAGAATGTGTGGGATATGCACTTTGGCATGTGGCCAACCAGCCGCACGGGTGGTCACTGGGAAGTGCGGCAGTGGCTGCAGGTAGCCTCCCATCGCCTACCCCAATATGCGAAGGGCTACTGCGAGGCCACCCACTACATCTGGTTGGATAAGGAGCAGACCATTACCGTCGCTTACGACGACTTCGACCAGAACAACACTTACTGGCGCGGCCAGTACAATTTCAATCCCGCCAAGCCGGTGCCGGGCGGCGGTTATTCGTTCTATAGCGGGATGTGGGCGCACCTTAATCCCGATGTTCAGAATCTGAGTAACGCCGAGATCCTGGTGGACAACGACCACTGGTGGTTCGACCAGGACGTGCCCGCGCGCTACACGAAGTACGATCGGTTCGCGACCCCGGCGGGCCTGTGGCAGGTGACGCAGTAGAGGGTCGGCGATAATGGTTGCGGAGAGTTGGGCGCAAGGCTCGACTCTCCGCGACCCAGCGCGAGAAACGTTGCCCGACGGAGCCTCCGCGTGGTGGGAGCCGGGGTCGGAAGGCCCACCCCGACGATCGCCGCGGGTTCCACCCCTACGGCATTATGCCGCTTGCGTTGTTCGATTAAATCTCTTAGTCGATTTGCCGCTTATCTCATAATGCCAGGCTGACCCTGCGGAAGTTGGCCCGAATGATCTGATTGTACGTGCGCTGGTGACAGTGTTCTCAAACAACATGCTACGCTACGTTAGCGAATAGGCGCTGTCCGGCCTAAAACGAGCCTACGCTAGTCCAAGCTGAGAGGTCTGGCCTTCGCGTTCCGAGCGAGTTCAGCTTTTTCGGCTTCGAGGGACTTTATTGTATTGGTAATGGAGTCCTGCGGTCCCGCCCGGCTCCGTACTTCTTGCGAAGATCATGCGCCAAGTAACCCGCCCTGAGACCGATACTGGACACTCGTTCAACACGTAATCTGCCTCGTGTTCCTGATGCAAAAGCGACAGTGCCGTCTTGACACTCTGAAAAGCCTGGTCCCTCTCGTTATTCAGCGTTGCGGCGGCGGCACCTAACCGCTTGTGGATAGCGCCCCAGTATCCATCGTCACAAAGTGGGCGAAGCGGCGGCAGCGTTGGGATTTCGTCTGGAAGATGCTCGTTGTCTGAGTAGTAGTGTGTGTCTGCTACATCGTCACTGCATCCGTTCGGAAAGATCCCCGCGCCAGGATATGGTCGGGTGGCTCGGAGGGGACTTCGACTACGCTTACCTCAGACTTCAATCTTCCAGCCGTGGAAGATTGAAGTCTGGGCGTTGTCCTGGTTGCGCGCCAGCGCCAGCGAGGTGCATCGATGGGGACAGCCCTCGGCGGACAAACCCACTGGCCCGTCCAGCATTGGTACCCCGATGTGAGCCAATCGCTTGTCGAACCTCTCACCAGCTAGGTTTGCGCGCCGGGGACTGAAACGCAAACGCCGTATTGCAGATTTTGCGTTGCCTGCCAGGAAACGATTTGTACGTTGTATGGGTTGGATGCGCCCTGGGGCGCGAAATTGACGGTGAAATTGGCCTTGGTCGCCCCGGCCGGGATCGTCACAGATTGCGGAAGGCCCGTTACCACGCTCGGCGATGGAATAAAGGCCGAAGAGTTGGGCGGACACTCTTGCGGCACCGTGGTGACTTGATTGGGACCAATGATCGCGTAGGTCAGGTTGATGGTCGTTGACGCACTCGCGGGCGAATTGAGCACGATGCTGCCCTGAGACGCGAAACTTCCCGATGAAAGTTGCGGCGGCGAGATGCTGAGTTGCCAGGGCGCCGATTGCGGTGGCAGCAGAGTGGGCGAGCTGAAGTCCACCTCCATCGGCAGCGCCAGCCGATAGTTATCGACCGCGCCGAAGGTCAACACCCGGTCATAGTCGGGAATGATGCCGGAATTGGCCTGGTTGAAGTCGTTGTAAACCTCGCCAAAATTGAAGTTGAAGGTAGAGGTTAGGGTCACCACGTTGCTTAGCAGCGTGCCCGCCGTTTCCAAGACCGTCTCCGATCCCATCGACATCGCCGAGCTTTGGAGTTGGGTGAGCGGGCCGGTAAGGGTGAGCGCCGGATTACCGGTGGGATTGGTCTGTTTTTCACCCAACTGGACCGCGGCATAGGTGTCCGGAGTATTGTCCGACGCGTAGTAATCGAAGTTGATCGAGTTAGAGTTGGGCTGATGCGTATCCTCGGTCCAGTCGGAGAGATTGACGCTGGTGCCGTGGGTCCAGCTCCAGCCGTAGCTGAAGCCGGCGGAGAGGCTGGCCGCGGGCTTGCCGTCCTCGATACCAGCCGAAGCCGAAACGCTGACTTGGTAGGACTGAGTTTGCGAAGTGGAAAGCGTGGTCACGTTGTTGGCTGCCTGGGGCGTGAACTCCGAGACCAGTAGATAGCTGGCCAGCGCGTCGGGCCAGCTCAGGGTGGAGTTCACGTCAAGGTTAAAGCCTAGCAGGGAATTCAAATTGTAGTTGTCGATACCCGCTTCCAGCCCCCAACAGCTAATGGGATAGGCGCCCAACCGCCATAAAACCGAAAAGCAACCTACCTGCGCGCTGGTGGGATTCCTCCTGGGCCCGATGTTGGCGGTCTGCCTGGCTATGATGACCTGTTGCCCGGTGGTGGTCAGCAGCGCATATAAGTGGGTCTCCACATCCCCCCCGGGCGTGACCGAATAATCGATCGCGGTGCCGGTATTGACCGAACAGGCGCCGCCGGCCATGCCGTTGTATTCGTCCAGGTTGGCGCACGAGACCCCCGCCGGATCGGTTGTGTCGGCCCAAAACGGGCCGGGCACCACTATGGTCGAGGGCTGGCTGAGCTGCGAATTGATGGTCATGCTGACCGGTTGAATGTAGTCAAAACCCTTTACCGTCTGCCCATCGCCGATGCTGGTGCCGACGATTTCTGACTGCACAGACTGCCAGGCGCTTGCCAGGTTCGCTCCGGCACGGCTGGCCAAATAACGGGCGGTGAAGGTGTTGACCCAGCTTTTGGCCAATTGGTCCATCGCCTGGGCTGGCAGGCTGGAATACGCGACCTGACGGACCGAGGTCGAATTCCCACTTTGCGCAAGCTCGCCCGCCTGGTTGACGCTCTGGTCGGAGCTGGCCTGAGGGACCGTGCCGGTGCCTTCGAGTTCGCTTATCTGTCCGGGATGCTGGAAGGGGGGGAAGATTACGATTGGAAACTCGACGGCGGTATGTCCTTGCGAAACGCCAGTGGCGTCGTAGTTTTTGAAAATCGTGATCGCGAGACTGGAGCCTAACGGCCGAACCCAGACGATGCCTTGCAGCCCCAGCTCGCGATGGGCGGTGGTGGCGTTGACCACCACGAGCATCTTGCCGGAATTGATAAAGTTGGAGGTGCCGGGGTTCGCGTTCAGTTGTTGGGGAGTGGTGGTGTTGCCGTCAAACAGAATGAGCGAATAATTTTGCGGATCCTCGCTCCCGGTACCCTGCACGATGCGATACTGCTGGGCGATCGCTTGATAGGCCGGACCGCTGGCCGAGCCCACAACCAGCGCCAGCGGCTCCGACGGGCTCGGCGCTGGCGCGCTGCTGCCGCCGCTTCCACCGCAGCCGCAAATACCAACTACGCCTAGCACCAGCAAAACCTGGTAAATCCGAGTCATTCCCATCCTGCCTGTCTTCGTTATTTATCCGGAATTTCTGTTTTGGCCTCTCGAATCAGGACGTTTATAAGCCAACGCTGCGCTGTAACGCAAGACTTTTTCGTCGGCTATGGATTGAGGTAACCCACGAAGCCGCCCAATTCCATCATTTCGGCCGCGCCGGAGCGGTGCTTCGGCCCATCTCAACCCTGATTTCGAAGACAACACTCCGTCCCCCCATCTGTCCGCGGCCCATCGGTAAGCGGTTGCTCGGTCACTATCCCGCCGGCGCCGGTAGCGCCGCGATCCGTCCCAGCATGCCGGCAACGAGACGGCGCGTCAGATGGCTTTCGGCCAGCAGCAGCCAGTAGTAGCGGGCGTGCTTGACCAACCGCCCGCCGGTTTTCATCAGGCGCTGTTGCAGGCTGGTCAGTGACCACTTGGCCATCGCCCTGGGCAGCGCCAGCCGCCGCTTTTAAGCGACAGCGACGGCATCGCCAGCAGCCGATGGGTGTCGGCGTCGGTAGTCAGCCCATACTTCAGCTCGAAGTGCAGGTTGCCGACGCCGAAGCGGGCGGCAGATTTGCCCGCCGGAGTGCTCGGCGGCCCGGTCGTGTTCAGGATGAAATTGGGGTACAGGTCGAACTCAAGGTCGTGCCCCAGCCCAAAGGCCAACCGTTGCGGCATTGCGACTTCCCAGGTTCCGTAGCGCAAATCGTGGTACCCGTACGCCCAGGGTTGGTAGTAGGTAGTACCACGAGCCCAGCGGCTCGACCTCGGCGGTGCCGGTGAAGTTCGGACCGCTGGTGGCCGGCCCCCAGTCTACCGGCCACGCCGCCGAGGGCAGGATGAGCGCGCCAAACAGCAAGCATGCACCCACGATAGCGGCCCCAGGTTGCAAGATACGCAAAGATTTGGGCATCACGCCCGGGGCTTCCAGCCAAGGCGACAATTGATTCGGGATAGTCGCGGTTCGCTTCGCGCCTTGTTTGGAGGTTGGGGGACCGAGCCCGAAGGCTGGTTTGTCGATCGCCCCTACGCCGATACGGTGCGGCGTGAACTACTCCCCTAAGGTGAACCGCAAGCCATCAGCGGAGTCGCGTTCTGTCAATTCTAAACACCATACGCCGTAGGGTATCTAGAAAGTAGAAACGCTCGGTTGGAAGACCCGCTGGACATCTGCGGTGCCGTGGTACTACTGTATCCCCCAGGGTATAAAGGAAGCCCTCGCCGATGGCCCATACCGTCAAGGAGAAGATCAAGCTCTTGAATCGAGTGCGCCGCGTTCGCGGTCAGGTGGAGGCCCTCGAACGCGCGGTCGAGGAGGAAAAGGGCTGTGCCGACGTCCTCCATCTGGTGGTCGCGGCGCGCGGAGCGATGAACAGCCTGATGGCGGAGATCATCGAGGATCACATCCGGATGCACGTCGTCGATCCTGACCATGAACGCGGCGCGCGGGCCAAGGGCGCCGAAGAACTGATCGAGATTGTTCAGGCCTACCTGAAATAGCGGAGTACGCCGGTACGATGGCTCGGAATGACTCAATCGAGGACCAGGCGCTAATCGCTCGGGCGCATGCGGAAGCCTCGGTTGCGCTCCCCCAGGAGCACGACCGCGCCAATGGCTTCAGCCGGGTCGAGGCAGCGCGGATCGTCCTGGTTGCGCTTGCCGCGGCGGCGGTGTGGCTGCACCTATGGGAGCCGTTGCCGCGGGTCAGCCTGATCGGCGCGCTGGGTGTTCTGGTCGGCGCTTGGCCGATCTTCAAGGAGGCGGCCGAGAACGCAGCCGCGCGGCGGATGACCATGGAATTGTCCATGAGCATCGCGATCCTCGCCGCTGCCGCTATCTCCCAGTTCTTTACCGCGCTGATCATTATTTTGTTCGTGCTTGCCGCCGAGGTGCTCGAGCATATGACGGTGGCCCGCGGCCGGCGGGCGATTAGAGACCTGATGGAGTTTCTGCCCCGTGCGGTGAATGTGCGAAGCGCGGGCGAGGTGCGCGAGGTCTCCACCGGGGAGCTGGCGGTCGGCGATTGCGTGCTCGTCAATCCGGGCGGTCTGCTGGCCGTGGATGGGGTCGTGATCGGCGGCCATTCATTTGTCGACCAGGCGCGGATTACGGGGGAATCGATGCCGGTTGAGAAGCTGCCCGACTCGCTGGTGTACGCGGGTACGATTAACCAATCGGGGGCGCTCGAGATCCGGGTGGAGCGGGTCGGGCGCGATACCAGCTACGGCAGGATCATCGAGGCGGTCGAGCATGCCGAACGTTCGCGCGCGCCGGTGCAGCAGTTGGCGGATCGGCTCGCCGGGTACCTGGTGTATTTCGCGCTTGCGGCCGCGGCGCTCACCTTCATCGTGACGCGCGATGCGCGGTCGACGATTTCCGTAATCATCGTCGCGGGCGCTTGCGGTATCGCCGCCGGAACCCCGTTGGCGATTCTGGGCGGCATCGGCCGTTCGGCGCGCCTTGGCGCAATCATCAAGGGCGGCCTTCATCTGGAGACTTTGGGCCGGGTCAATACCGTGGTCCTCGACAAGACCGGCACCCTGACCTTTGGCCGAACCGAAGTACAGGCGGTCGTTGCGGTAAACGGGGTCGCGGAAGTGGCAGTCCTGGATGCCGCGGCCGCGGCCGAAATGCGCTCCGAGCATCCGCTGGGTAAGGCGATCGTTGCACATGCCGCGGCCCACAATCGTTTGCCGCGCGAGCCCGAGCATTTCGACTACCTCCCCGGTCGGGGTATCACGGCGGTGGTGGACGGCGTCACGATCCTGGTCGGCAACCGCGGGCTGCTGACCGCGCACGCGATCGACATACCGGGCGGCTTTGCCGCCGGCGCCGATAGTTCCTCGGAAGTATTCGTCGCGCGGGGCGGCCGTCTGCTGGGTGCGGTTGCGATCGCCGACAGCGTGCGGCCGGAGGCGCGCCGCGCGATCCAGGCCCTGGATAACATGGGCATCCGCAGCGTGTTGCTGACGGGTGATACCAGGCCGGTCGCCGAAATGGTCGCGCAGGAGCTCGGGATCAACGAGGTCGAGGCCGAGCTGTTACCGGAGATGAAACTCGAGCGCATCAAGCGCCTCGTGGCCTCCGGCCGCGTCGTGGCGATGGTCGGCGACGGGATTAACGACGCCCCCGCCCTGACCGCGGCCAGCGTCGGGGTGGCGATGGGCTCGGGCACCGATGTCGCCCGCGAGAGCGCGGACGTCGTGCTGCTCGGCAACGACTTGCTCAAGTTCACCCAGACGCTTGCGATTGCGCGCCGGACGCGCCGGATCATTTGGTGCAATTTCGCCGGCACCATCGGAGTTGACCTCATCGGTATCGCGCTGGCGTCCGCGGGCCTGCTGAGTCCGCCGCTGGCCGCCTTCATTCACGTTACCTCCGAATTGGGCTTTATCCTTAATTCGGCGCGGCTGCTTCCCCGGACCAGGCGCCGCGCGGCGGAGCCGGTAATTGCGGCCCCATCCGGAACTCGCGCGGTGGCCAAAGCGGCGTAAGGTGGAATGCGGCGTGAACCGATTGACCACCAGGATGCTCCCGGCCTTGTCGTGCGGCCGACCAGACCTGATCGCCGCCCGCCGCGGCAGGCCAAGCCGCGATTCGCGCTTGCACGCAGGCCCGAGAGCGGCCGCGGTTAGCCGGCGGTCAAGCCTCCGTCGATCGGAATCACGGCGCCGTTGATATAGCTGGAGGCGGGAGAGGCCAACAGCAGCACCAAGCCCTTGATTTCCTCGACCTGGGCCACCCGTCCCAGGGGCACGCGGTCGGTGAATTCCCTGGCCGCGGCCGGATCGCGCCGCAGCCGCCCGCCCGAGATATTGGTCAGAAACGGGCCGGGCGCAACCGCATTAACGCACACCCCGTAAGGCCCCAGCTCCATCGCCGCCTGGCGTACCAGATTGGCCACCGCCGCCTTGGTCGCCACGTAGGCGTAACCGACCGGCGGCTCCGCGCGCATTCCGGCCACCGACGCGGTAACGATAATCCGGCCGCCGCGCTGCGCCTTCATATGCACGGCCGCGGCTTGAAGCGTGTTGAATACGCTGGTCAGGTTGATTTTCAGGACGCGCTCCCACGCGTCCGCAGCGACATTTTCGATGCGCCCGGCCTCGGTGCGAAAACCGCTTCCGGCGCTGATTCCGGCGTTGGCGAAGACGGCGTCCAGGCGACCGAACCTGGCCTTGGTTCCATCGATCGCCTGCCGCAGCGCCTCCCGGTCGGTCACGTCGAGCACCGCCGCTTGCACGGTGCGGCCGGCCGCCGCCAGGCGCGTCACCGCCCGCTGCAAGCCGTCCTGGTCGATGTCGGCCATGACCACCTGCGCGCCGTTGTCGGCCATGACCTCGGCCATACCTAGGCCCAATCCGCTGGCGGCGCCGGTGACGAAGGCCACGTGTCCGCTCACTTTGAACAGCTCTTGCGCTAACATCTCATCTCCTTTTTTTACTGCAGCCCGCGAGCCCTCTTGCCGGACACCATAGCGCTGGCACGCGCGATCGTAAAAGCTCCTCCGAAGATGCCAGATCGGCACTCGTGAGCCGCTTGACGCCGGACTGCCTAAGCCGCTAACAAGCCTTGTAGGTAGCGTAAATCTCCCGTCAGAAACACGTCCGCCAGCCAACGCAAATCGGCTCGTGCGGAGCTTGGGAGGGTGACCAAATGAGATGGTCGGTCAGGCTGACTCAGGTTGGGCTCGTGACACGGGTGGGCGCGCTGCTCGCGTTGCTGGTGGTGGGATTGGGTGCCACCCGGGTCGCCGCCCAAGAGCATAAGTCCAAGCCGATGAGCGCAGCCGACGGGGCCCTGGTTCACGTCTTCGACAAGATCTCGCCCGGAATCGCGGGGGGCAATATCCCGGCCTGCCGGCGGCTGGGCGATCCGTATCCGGAGTTCAACGGGATCGCGGTCGATCCCAAGAACAACGTCCTGGTCATGACCGATACCAACCTCAAGAGCGTGCTGGTGTACAAGCGCAGCGATGGCGAGTCGCCCCGCGCCAGCGCCGCCACGCCCTATCGGCAGCAGATCCTGGGCCCGGCCACTTATCTCTCCTTCACCACCGGAGTGGCGTTGGATCCGGTAACCAAGACGATTTACACCGGCGAGAACGATATCGGCGACGACTTGGCGGCTTTTCCCTATGGCGCCAACGGCAACTACCCGGCCAAGGTGCTGGCGACACCGCACGAAGTCTACGGCGTGGCGCTCAATCGCAAGTTACGCCAGATTGCGATGGCGGGGGAGCACGACAC
>Ga0080006_1174381_pt1 | contig 35472 bp, 34 predicted proteins | sample RS3BMetagenome_FD_69209 | JGI IMG/M metagenome (GOLD analysis project Ga0080006, IMG submission 69209) | Ferric oxide microbial mat and aquatic microbial communities from Rainbow Spring, Yellowstone National Park, USA - RS3B (SPADES... ...
CAATCGCCTCCAGCCGAGCTACGTCTTCACCGTTAACGATCACGCTTACAGTCTGGGCCATGGCCCCAGATTCGCACAGCGCGCCCGCCGTGTGAATCACCCGATTGGGTCAGTGCACTAGCTACCTGCCCGAGGGTGTCGCCCGCGACGGCATGGTGCCGCGGGAACAGTTCCCATGATCCCGCCCGCAGCGCCCCCGGCCGGTCGCCCGATCAAGCTGTGGGACGACACGGGCCACGACCACGACATGATGAGCACCCGGCTGCTGGGCTTCTGGCTCTACATGCTCAGCGATTCGCTGATTTTCGCCGCCTTGTTCGCAGCCTACGGCGTGCTGTCCTATCCGATTGCCACGGCTGGCGGGCCGGGGCCGGCCCAGGTCAGCCACCCGGTGCGAGCCTATGTCGAGACGGTGATCCTGTTCACCAGCGCGCTCACCTTCGGCAGCGCGATGTATGAGGTCCGCCGCAACCGGCCGAACGGGGTGATCGTCTGGACCGCGGTCAGCTTCGTGCTGGGCGCGGTCTTTCTTGGCCTGGAATACAGTGATCTCTCCACACTGGCGGCGGGTGGCGCCACCCCGCAGCGCAGCGGCTTCCTGTCGGCCTTTTTCACCATCCTTACCGTGCACGGCATCCACATCGCATTCGGCCTGCTGTGGATGCTGGTGATGATGGTCCAGACCCGGCGCTACGGTCTGGATGACAAGGTGACGTTCCGCCTGGCCAATCTGAAGGTGTTCTGGCTGTACCAGGCGGTCATCTGGGGCCTGGTGTTCACCTTCGTCTATCTCTGGGGGGTGATCTGATGACGAAGCATGAGCTCAAGCCCTGGGAACATCCCGAGATCGCCTCGGCCCATCGCGGCCAGTACATACTCGGCTACGTCCTGTCCGTGGTGCTGAGCGGAGTCTCGCTGCTGCTGGTGCTGGCGCACGCGCTGTCGCCGCTTGGCCTGCTGCTGGTGATCGCGGTCATCGCCGCCGTCACCCTGCTCGCCCAGCTGCGGCTGCTGTTCCATCTCGATTTCAGCGAACACCAGCTTTGGAACACGCTCACCCTCACGCTCAATGTGCCGTTGCTGATGCTGACCATCGGGCTGACAGCGTGGATGTTCCGCACCTTGTATCTGCAGGTCATGACGCCGGACCGGCCGATGCACGGCAGCGGTGTCTCGTATCAGCAGCCTTACGCACGACAGCCGATGGCGGACCCGATGCAATGACGTGCCGGCGCCGCGTGTTGCGTACAGCGGCGACGGCAAGGCGCAGGCGTTGAACAGCCGCAGTCGGCCCGCACGCGTGGCGCGGCAAGCATCCGAGAGGTTCCTGTTCCGGCACGGATGGTGCATCTGATCTCCCAGGCGGCGGGGATGAAGGATGTTCCGGTGTGCGGCATGAATGGCGTGGGTGACCGCCGGTGGCGCTCCCTGGTCGTGGCGGCGTTCTGCCTGCTGGCTGGCTCGCCTGCCGGCGCGCAGACCGGCGGCCGCGCGACAGCACTCCGCCAGGAGGCGGCGCGTGTGACGATCGTGCGCGACGACTGGGGGATCGCACATGTCCATGGCCACACCGACCGCGATGCGGTGTTCGGCATGGCCTACGCGCAGGCGGAAGATGATTTCAACCGCGTGGAGATCAACTATCTCACGGCCCTGGGCCGCACGGCGGAGGCACAGGGCAGAGCCGCGATCTGGGCCGATCTGCGTGAGAGGTTGTTCATCGACCCGGCCGCGCTCAAGGCCGACTACCGGGCCAGCCCCGCCTGGCTGCGCGCGCTGATGGATGGGTGGGCGGACGGGCTCAACTGGTATCTTGCAACCCACCCAGCGGTGAAGCCGCTCGTGCTGCGGCATTTCGAGCCGTGGATGGCGCTCAGCTTCACCGAAGGAAGCATCGGCGGCGATACCGAGCGGGTGTCGCTGCGTGACCTGCAGGCATTCTACGGCACGCCGGGCGAGCAGACAGTAGCTCCGCTTGCGGCCGCAAGCTCCGGGCTCGTCGTGCCGAAGGAGCCCGGCGGATCGAACGGGATCGCCATTGCGCCGGCGGACACACGCGACGGGCACGCGCTGCTGCTGATCAACCCCCATACCTCGTTCTTCTTCCGCTCCGAGTTGCAGATGAGCAGCGACGAGGGGCTCGACGCCTATGGCGCGGTGACCTGGGGGCAGTTCTTCATCTACCAGGGCTTCAACCCGCATGTCGGCTGGATGCACACGTCGAGCGGCGTCGACGCGGTTGACGAGTTCGCCGAAACGGTCACGCGCCGGCACGGCCGGCTGGTCTACCGCTACGGGCACGAGGAGCGGCCGGTCGCGGTCTCGACGATCTCGCTGCGCTACCGCACCGCATCAGGCGAGATGGCAACACAGCATTTCGTGGTCTATCACACGCACCATGGCCCGATCGTCCGCGCGGCCGGGGGCAGATGGATCAGCATCGCGCTGATGAACACGCCGATTGCCGCCCTCAGCCAGTCCTGGCTGCGTACCAAGGCCACCGATTTCGCCTCCTACCTGAAGGTGGCGGAGGCTTTCCGCGCCAACTCCTCCAACAACACGATCTTCGCCGACGACCGCGGCGAGATCGCCTATCTGCATCCGCAATTCATTCCGATGCGCGACGACCGCTTCGACTACACGCGACCGGTGGACGGTGCGGACCCGGCCACCGACTGGAAGGGACTGGTGGCGTTCGACAAGACGCCGCACGTGATCGATCCACCGAACGGCTGGGTCATGAACACCAATGACTGGCCCTATTCCGCGGCGGGCCCGTTCAGCCCGCGACGGGCGGAGTTCCCGCGCTACATGGACCGGTTCGGAGAGAACCCGCGCGGCATCCATGCCACGGCGCTCCTCACCGGACGCAAGGGCTGGACGCTTGAAGGGCTGAACCGCGCCGCCTTCGACTCCTACCTGCCGGCCTACGCCGCGCTCGTACCATCCGTGCTTGCAGCCTACGACGCGCTTCCCGGCTCCGATCCGCTGAAGGCCAGGCTGCGCGAGCAGGCAGCACTCCTGCGAGGCTGGAACGACCGCTGGGCGGCGGACTCGGTCGCGACCTCGGTCGCGGTGTTCTGGGGCGAGGATCTCTGGTCGCTCGTGGCGGCCCCTGCCAAGGCGGCCGGCGCTTCACCCTATGACTGGATGGCGGACCACATCGCGCCGCACGCCAAGCTCGAAGCCCTGGTCAGGGCGTCCGACCGGCTCGCAAGGGATTTCGGCACCTGGCGCACGCCCTGGGGTGAGATCAACCGCTTCCAGCGGCTCGACGACGCGATCCAGTCCCATTTCAGCGATGCGCAGCCGAGCATCCCGGTCCCGTTCACTTCGAGCCGCTGGGGTTCGCTCGCCTCGTTCGGCGCGCACGCCTACCCGAACACGCGCAAATTGTACGGCACGCTTGGCAACAGCTTTGTCTCGGTTGTCGAGTTCGGCCCGCGTGTCCGGGCGGTGGCGGTGACCGCCGGCGGGGAAAGCGGCCATCCCGGATCGCCACATTTCGACGACGAGGCACAACGCTATGCGACCGGGCGGCTGCGGGAGGTCTATTTCTACCCCGATCAGCTCGCCGACCACACCGAGCGGACCTACCATCCGGGATCTTAGCCGGCCGGGGCGCCACTGTCCGCAGATACGTAGAACCGCGCCTTCCGGGACGCTGGGCGGCAATCCGGAAGGCGCGGAACCTGATGATCAGGTCAGGTGACGGGCGAGGTGCTTGTTCATTTCGAACATGCTGACCTTGTCCTTGCCGAACACCTTCTTCAGCGCCTCGTCTGCGACGATCTCGCGCTTGTCCTCGGGATTCTGCAGGTTATGCGCCTTGATGTATTCCCACATCTTGCTCACCGCCTCGCCACGCGCGATGGGATGGGAGCCTACGATCGGCGCCAGTTCTGGAGACGGATTGAGCTGCTTCTGCAACGCGTTGGGCGTGGCGCCCTTGGCGGGAGGTGCAACCTTCTTGCCGGTGGCCGCTCCCTCGCTGCCGCCCTTGCCGGCACTCTCACTCTTTTCGCCTGTCTTGCGTGTCGCCATCAACGCCTCCCTGCTCCTAGCTCCGACCCGCGCGGAACGTTCGTCGTAGCACCAGCGGCGCCACGACACGACCCTAGGCCCGCCGCGCGGGCGGCGGATAATAGTTTCATCCCAAGGCAGCACCCCTGACGCAACACGGCCACCGCCGCCCAGTTGCATCCGGGCCCTCTCTCATCGCAACGCGCACGGAATGGTTGCACGGTCTCCCTGATCCTGAACCCCCTGATCCTTGCGGCCAGCCGGGTTTGACGCCATTGGACCGGGACCATACGATTCGCCGGCGATTGTCTGACAATATCGCCACGAAGGAAACAGCCAAGATGGCCACGACTCGTCTCCACCTGCTGGGCACACTCTGTTGCGCTGCGGTCTCTCTCGCCACACAGACGCAAGCGGCTGGCGCACGCACGACCGTGACCCGCACCCCGGTTGCTGCCTGCCCGTCGCGCAACGAACGGGTGCCGGCCGACGCCAACACCACGCAACCCGCCCAGCCGTTCTATATCGACACGGCTCATCTCGACCTCCGGACGACGCCGCCGACCCGCGACCCGCTCGATCCGAGCTACCCCAGGGCGACCGAGCTGGCCGACCGGTCCCTGCCCTCGCCGTCCGCGGAGGGCAACTTCATCATCGGCCCAACCCACCCGGCCGCCCCCGAGACCATCGCCCGGCGCGGCAACGCAGGGCGCGGCAACGCAGGGCGCGTCATCTCCTTCACCCTGTCGTCGCACGGCAGCACGACCTACGTGCCGGGACTGCTGCGGCGCGACGCGGGCGGCTGCCTCAACGCTTCGGTCTACGCCGCGGCCACCGCGCCGGGAGACCGCTCGGATCTGCTGGTGGCCACGAGCCAGCCCGGAACCTGGACCCGACACGTCGACGTCTATGTTCCTGCCCGCTACGTCCCCGGCACCGCCGCACCGCTGCTGGTCGTGGGCGATGGCGGCGCCGGCGGCTTCATGAACGACCGCCAGCTGTTCACCGTGCTCGACAACCTGATCGCCGCGCACCGCCTGCCGCCGCTGGTCGCGGTCAGCATCGGCGCCGGCGGCCAGGACGCCCAGGGCAGCGAGCGGGGGCGCGAATATGACACCGTCTCGGGCGCCTACGCGGACTGGGTCGAGCACGAGGTGCTGCCGCTGGCCGAGCAGCAGGCACATGTGCGCCTGACGCACGACCCGGACGGGCGCGCGACGATGGGGATCAGTTCGAGCGGGGCGGCCGCATTCAGCATGGCCTGGTTCCACCCTGAACTCTACCACCGCGTGCTGGCCTACTCGCCGACCATGGTCAACCAGCAATGGCCGCACGATCCGGCCCTGCCCGGCGGTGCCTGGGAGTTCCACGATCGCTGGGCAGGCCCGGCGCAGCCTCGTCTGGCGGTCAGCGGCACGGCCGTCTCGCCGTCAGAGCTGCCCGACGGCGCGCCACTCATCCCGAACTCACCGCGCAAGCCGATCCGCTTCTGGTTCGAGACCGGCGACCGCGACCTGTTCTACCCGATCGCCCCCCTGGCCGACGGCATGCACGACTGGACGCTCGCCAACGAGCGCATGGCCGCGGTGCTCGCCGCCAAGGGCTACCACTACCAGTTCGTCTTCGCCCGCAGCGCCGTGCATGTCGACAAGCCGACCGTGGCGCAGACGCTCCCCGAGGCGCTCGAATGGGTGTGGCGCGGCTACCGGGCGCCGGCCCGCAGCCCGGCCTGAGAACTTCAGCCGGACGCGGCAAGCGCGGAACGGCCGGCGTTCCAGAAGGCCGTCTCCAGCCGCACCGCCTCGCGGAACTGCTTGAGCAGCATCGGGTAGCGCGCCTCGCCGCCGTGTGCCGCCGAAAGCTCCTCGAGCCGGTCCAGCCCCACGCGGACCAGGGCGCTGTAGTCGTCGCCGCCATAGGTCTCGATCCAGTCCCGGTAGGGATTGCCCTCGAGGCGCGTGGCGGGGTCGGCGAGCAGGCGCAGGCCGATCTCGCCGTAGCCGGCGAGGCAGGCGGACAAGGTGACGGTGAGGTCGAGCACATCGCCGGCCTGACCGCGGTCGAGGATGTATCGGCTGTAGGCCAGGGTTTCGAGCGTCTCCGGCGTCGCGTCGATGGCCTCCTCGGGGATGCCGGCAGCGGCGAGCTGGCGCCGGTGCAGCGACATCTCGTCATTGAGCAGGCCGTGCACGATGCCGGCGGCCGTCCGCATCTGCCCGGTCGTGACACTCTTGTAGACCAGCAGCGCATAGGCGCGCGTGTAGTGGATCAGGTAGAGATAGTCCTGCACCATCCAGGCCAGGAACTCCGCGCGCGGCAGCGTGCCGGCGGCGATCGCGGCCACGAACGGATGGCTGACATAGGCCTCCCACTCCGCGCCCGAATCGCGACGCAGCCTGCCGTAGAGCGTGTTGGCGGCGAACGGCATGGCGCGGTCGAAATCGAAGTTCATGGTGGCCTCACCCGAAGCAGCGTCGCAGGAACGGCAGCAGGGCCGCGTCGAACGCCGCCGGCTGCTCGAGATAGGGGCAGTGATTTGAGTCGGGGATGAGTGCAAGCTGCGGGTCGCCCAGCGCCTCCTGGCAGGCACGGCCGGTCGCGAGCGGCACCGCACGGTCCTCCTCGCCCCAGACCAGCAGCATCCGGTCCGCCGGGAACAGCGAGCGCAGCCTGTCGCCGACATAGTCGCGCTCGATCGCGCCGGTGAGATAGTCGCCGAGGCGGCCGAAGGCCTCCGTCGCACCCGGTGCCGTGTTCATCCGCCACTCCTCCTCGACGAAGGAGTCCGTGACCAGCCCCGGGTCGTGCAGCACGAAATTGAGCTTGCCCACGAACTGCGCGCGCTCGCGGGCCCGGACGTTGCGGCTGATCGTCTCGGCCACCGATCGCTCGATCGGCACGATGCCGAGCGCGCCCACCAGGGCAAGTCCGCGCACCCGGGCTGGCGCGCGGCAGGCTGCGTATCCCACGATGTGGGCGCCGAGCGAGGTGCCGACCAGCACCGCCTCGCCGATGCCGAGTGCGTCGAGCACGCCGAGCGCGTGGCTGGCGAGGGCGGGAACCGTGGCCGGCCCATCGGGCTCCTTGCTGGCAAACCCGTGGCCGGGAAGGTCGTAGGTAATGGCGCGGAAACCCTGCCCAGCCAGACGCTCGACGGTCGAGCGCCAGCGGTCGCAGCGCGCGCCGAGGCCGTGCGCCAGCAGCACGGCCGGCCCCTGCCCTGCCTCGATGATCCGGGTCGTGCCGCCTTCGACTACCAGCGGATAGTTGATGCTCTGCATGGTCGCACCTCCCTCAGGACCGACGGCGCAGCGCGGCCACCGCCTCGATCTCGACCAGCGTTCCGGTGCCGATCAGCCCGGCGACCTGGACCAGCGTGCTGGCCGGACGCCAGTCGCCAAAGGCGCGAACGCGCGCTTCGTTGACCGCTGCGCGATCGGCGAGATCGGTCAGGAAGATCCCGAGCCTGGCAACGTCGCCCAGATCGCCGCCGACGCTGCGCAGGATGTGGCGCAGGACGGCGAAGATGTGGTCGGCCTGGGCGCCGGCATCGCCCGGGCCGACCAGCGCGCCGTTCGCGTCGAGCGCGAGCAGCCCGGAGATGAAGATCTGCTCGCCGAGCACGGTCGCGTCCGAATAATGGCTCACCGGCGGCGGCAGGCCGTCGACGCGCAACGCGCGGACCAGCCGGCTCGCGGTCGGGTCCATCAGATCGGCGTGGCCAGGAGGGTCGGGATGGCGCCGGTATCGACCACGACGAGCAGGCTGCGGATCGCCAGCCGCTCACCCGCCGCGACCAGCTCCAGCCCGTAGCGCCCGACGCTAAACAGGCGGCTGTCGCCTTCGGGCGTGGACTGGAACAGCGCGTAGGGGGCACTCGCCGCCAGGCGCTCGCCGGCCTCGACGCGGATCAGGCCGATGACGTGGCAGTCGCGGTGCAGGTTGTAGATGTTGGCCTCGCGCAGCGACATGATCCGGTCGCGCAGCATGTCCTTGTTGTCGCAGAGCATGAGCGACAGCGGCAGGTTCTGTTCGCGGTTTTCGCGGCTGACGATCTCGTAGCGGCAGTCTTCGGCGAACAGCTCGACCCAGTCTTCGAGCCGGTCCTCGTCGAGCAGGCGGCCATAGGTCTCGAGCAGGTCGTAGACCGCGTGGCGAAGATCCGTCTGGGTGGCGGACATGCTCATTCCGCCGCCACCGGCAGCGTAGCGCCCGGCGTGATGCCCATCAGGCGGCAGTAATGCATCCAGAAGCCGCGCATCGGCACGTCGCTGATCAGGTTCTCCTGGTCGCGGACCGGACCGCGCCCACCGAACTCGACCACCGAATGCTGGTCGGCATCCCGCACGATGGCGCGATGGACCAGCTCCACCGCCTCGCCATCTTCCATCGACACCAGCCCCGCGGGTCCGGCGAGGTTGGCCTTGCGCAGCCGGTGGCGGGCCATGAATTCGTCATCGTCCGCGTAGCCGAAGAAGGTCGAGACGATGTCGAACTCGTCGGCCGAGCGGGTGCGGATCTGCCGCACGGCCAGCGTGTTGCCGATCTGCTGGAAGCAGGCGCCAGGGAACACCGAGGAGATGGCCAGCGTCAGCTCGTCGGGAAACTCCTTGTGGTAGCGCAGCAATGAGGGGTCGCGCAGCTTGATGTTCATGTCGCCGCGACCGGTATCGCCATAGCCCGCGTCCGGCTTGTCGGCCTCCTCGGCTGGCCGTCCACCCTGCGCCGCCCAGGACAGGTTGTGCTTGCCGTCTTCGTCCATCTTCGCACCCCCCGTGCCGCTGAGCCGGGCGATGCCGAAGGTGATCTGGAACATGTGCAGCAGGCCGCCGTGATTGGGGTCGCGCAGGTTGTCGGTATAGAGCTTCCAGTTGCCGAAGATGCGCTGGCGCTGGTAGCCGAGCACCCGCACCGGCTTGCTGAACAGGCGCTCGACCTGGTGGGTGAAGAGCGGGCCGAGGAACTCGCGCAGCGGCAGCGCTTCGTCGGAGAAGGTGCCGAAGATCACCCCGTTCAGCGACTCGACCTTGAGCACCTGCAGATTGTGGCAGGATTTGTCGAAATCGGTCGGCAGGCCGCCCTTGCCGTTCACCCCGCGCTGGAACGGGATGCCGACCAGCTTGCCGGTGAGATCGAAGCTCCATTGATGGTAGCAGCAGGTATGGACACGCGCATTGCCGTGCAGGCTGCGCTGCACGATCGAGCCGCGATGGGCGCAGCGATTGACCATGGCGTGCAGGCTGCCATCTTTGGCCCGGTCGACGATCACCGGCGTGTCGCCGACCGCCACCACCCGGAAATCGCCGGGGTTCGGAATCTCGGCCTCGAGGGCGAGATAGTTCCAGACCGGGCCGTGGAAGATCCGCTGCTGTTCCAGCGCGTAGATCGCCGGGTCGCGGTACATGCCGTACGGGATGCGGCTGCAATCGGCCTCGGGGAAGATGTAGCGGGCTCCGCCCGCCCCTTCGATGGTGGCGCTCATACGAACTCCTCGGGCAGGTCCTGGGCCAGGATCGCGGGCGGCAGGGCGGTCTCCTCGGGCACGCGCGCCTGCGTGTTGGCGCGCGTGTAGGTTCGGTTCCACATGCCCTGCCCGTTCTCCGACGGATGGCGCGGCATCTCCGCCGGCATGTCGGGCAGGGTGATCTTCTTGCCGCCCATCCAGACCTCCAGGATCCGGCTGCGTTCCTCGAGCTGGCTGATGTCGGCGAGGGGGTCGCCGTCGAACACCAGGAAGTCGGCGAACCGGCCGGGGGCCAGGCTGTCATGCTCGCGTCCGGCACGCAGCATCGAGCGGTTGCGGTGGGTGGCGATCTGCAGCACCTCGCCGGCGTCGATGTCGAGGTAGCGCATCATCACAGCGAGCTCGCGGGCGCAGAACTCGCCATATGGCGTCACCGCGAACCCGGTCTCCGAACCCGACAGGAACGGGATCCCGGCCTCGTAGGCGCGGCGCAGGCAGATCGAGGCGTCGGCCAGCTCGCGACGCTGGATGTTGGGCCACCAATCATAGGACGGGTCGTCGGGCTGGGCATATTCGATGTTGTTGACCAGCAGCATCAGCGAGGGGCAGATGGCGCATCCCTCGCCGGCCGCGGCGCGCACGCCTTCCTCGCTGATCCGCGAGGCGTGGTAGAGGATGTCGACACCGGCGCGCGCGGCATAGAGTGCCCCTTCGGCACCGCGCACATGCACCGCAACCTTGCGGCCCAGGCGGTGCGCCTCGCGCACCATCGCGGTGGTCTCCTCCTGGGTGAAGGCAGCGTAGAGCCCGCCCGAATTGCCGCCCTGGATGCCGTCCATGGCGATCTTGATGATGTCCACGGTGTTCTTGGTCTGCTCGCGGATCGCCTCGATCGCCTCGGGCAGCGAGGTGACCAGCCGCCCGGTGCTGCAGGGCGGGCAGCCGATCCAGCTCGGATAGTAGTCGTAGAGGCCCTGGCGCGAGGTGATGGCCGCCCCCGCGGTGGTGACGCGCGGGCCGTCGAACAGGCCGACATACAGCGCGTCGCGCAGCGCCGTGCCGACCAGGCCCGGGCTCGCGGGATCGAGCAGCGCCGTGTAGCCGGCGGCCAGCATGCGCTGCGCGCCGGCCAGCGCCCGGATCGCGCGGTATTCGAGGCAGGGGTAGAGATCGACCTCCTCCTCGCTGCGCGCATTGCCGTAGGAGAGGTGGGTGTGCAGATCGGCAAGACCGGGCATGACGAAGCGCTGGCGGTGGTCGATCACCATGTCGCCCTCGGCCGGCGCGAAGGCCGCGTTCGGCACGATCTGCGTGATGCGGCCAGCCTCGAAGACCAGCGCCTGGTCGCGGCGTGCCTGCGCTTCGGTGCCGACGAACAGCGCGCCGCAGCGGATGATGGTTCTCATGTCGAGGCGACCTTCCTGGCCGGGAGCTGGAATGGGGCAGTCATCGCGGCACCTCCGTCTGCACTGCGACGCGGTCGACCTGCGGGGCGGTGGCGATCAGGCCCTGGTGCTGCAGGAACAGGCCGAAGCGTGCATAGCGCGCGCGGTCGAGCACGCCGGGCGACCTCGCGAAATGGGGCAAGGTGGCCATCCACTGGTCGCGCACCAGGGGCGTGTTCTCGGCCGGGTAGTCGGCGGCGAACTCGCTCCATCCCTGCTCGGGATGGGCGAGCAGCCAGGCAGTGCTCTGCGCCAGGGCGGCAACGAAGCGCTGCAGGCGCGGATCGTGCGCGCGGTCGCTGCGCGTGACGTAGATCAGCTCGTCATAGGCCGGCACGCCGTGATCCTCGGGAAAGAACGAGACGCCGTCGGCGCCATGCGCGCGAACCTCGAGGATCTCCTTGTTGCGGTAGGCGCTGATCGTGGCATCGACCCGGTGGCTGAGCAGGGCGCTCACGATCTGGAAATTGACATCGACCAGCCGGACATCGTCCGGCTTGAGGCCGGCATCCTCCAGCATGGCGCGGGCTAGCGCTTCCTCGACGCCTGCCACCGCAAAGCCCAGCGTGCGGCCCTTGAGATCGGCCAGCGTCCGGATCGGTCCGCCCTTGAGCGCCAGGATCGAATCGAGCGGCGTGGCGACCAGGGTCGCGAAACGCACCAGCGGCACGCCGCGCGCGGCCAGCAGGTAGAGCTGCGGCTGGTAGCTGATGGCGACATCGACGCGGCCGGTGGCGGCCATCATCGGCGGGGTGGCGGCGTCGCTGGGCGCGATCAGGGTGACGTCGAGGCCCTGGCGGGCGAAGAACCCGTCATGCCTGGCGACGAACAGCGGCGCCTCGTCCGGGTTCGGCAGCCAGTCCAGCATGACGGTCAGGCGGTCGGCCGCACCCGCCGCGACCGGGCAGAGCAGGACGCACAGCACCGCGAGCTGCAGAAGGCGGATCATACGGGAGCGGTCGTGTCGGGCGCCCAATACAGCACCCGCTTCAGCACCCGGTCGACCACCACCCAGAGCACGATCGCCATCAGGGCGAGCACGAACAGCGCGGCAAACATCACGTCGGTCTGGATCCGCGCGTTGGCATTCAGCATGACGTAGCCCAAGCCCGCCGAGGCGCCGACCCACTCGCCGACCACGGCGCCGATCGGCGCGATCGCGGTGGCAACCCGCAGGCCGGAGCCGAACGCGGGCAGGGCGGCCGGCAGGCGCACATGGCGCAGCATCGAGGCGGGCTGCGCGTTCATGGTGCGCGCCAGGTCGAGCCAGCCGATGTCGGTCCGGCGCAACCCGTCGGAGAATGCGGCGGTGACCGGGAAGAAGATCACCAGCACCGCCATCACCACCTTGGACGCCATGCCGAAGCCGAACCAGAGCACCAGCAGCGGGGCGAGCGCGAACACCGGGATCGCCTGGCTGAGCAGCAGCAGCGGCATCAGCCAGCGCTGCAGCACCGGCGAGAAGACCATCGCGAGCGCCACCAGCGAGCCGAGCACGGTCCCGATCAGCAGCCCGAGCACGGTCTCGGTCAGGGTGGTGGCGGTGGCGGTCAGCAGCAGGCGCCACTGGCTGACCAGCGCCTGCGCCACGGAGGCGGGGTCGGGCAGCAGGTAGGAGGGTGTGCCGCTGCCGCGGGCGACGATGAACCAGACGGCGACCAGGCCGACCAGGGTCACCAGCGGGCGCAGGACGCGCGGCAGCGCGGCTCTCATTTCGGCTGCAGCTCGGTCAGCACGCGCATGAGACGCCCCTGCGTGTGCAGCAGCTCCTCGTCATCCGGCGCGCGCGGGATCGGCCCATGGATGGAGATCGGCGGCCCCAGTGTCGCCGGCTGGCCGGAGAGCACCAGCAGATGATGGCCGAGCCGGCATGCCTCCAGCGGATCGTGCGTGATCAGCAGCACCGTGCGGCCTTGCAGCAGCTCCGCGGCGAGATCCTGGACGCGGGCGCGGGTGAAGGTGTCGAGCGCCGAGAACGGTTCGTCCATCAGTACGATCGGCCGGTTCTCGTAGAGCGTGCGGGCGATGGCGGCGCGCTGGCGCATGCCTCCCGAGAGCTGCGCCGGCAGGGCGCGGGCGCGATCCGCCAGACCCACGCGCGACAGCAGATGCAAGGCGCGCTCGCGATCGCGCCGTTCGCGGCGCAGCCGCGAGCCGAGCATGACGTTCTCGACGACGTTGAGCCAGGGATAGAGCAGGTCCTGCTGGCCCATATAGGCGATACGGTGGGCAAGCGGCTGGCCGTCGGTCGCCGCCACGCTGCCCTCGCTCGGCCTGGCGAGGCCGGCGATGATCTTGACCAGGCTCGACTTGCCCACACCACTCGTGCCGAGCAGGACAACGAACTCGCCACCGGCGATGTCGAGATCAAGCCCCTCGAAGACCGTCCGGCCGTCGAAGCGCAGCGCGAGATCGCGGACGCGCAGGCCGGGGATCGCGGGCGCCGCAACGGGCACGGAGGCGTTCCTTGTTCCGGCAAATCGCGAGCGCTGCACGACGGGCTCGGTCATCGGGGCGGTACGCTCGCTCAGCGGGATCGCTGTGGTCAAGGGACAGCCCTCAAGGCAGATCTCCGCAAGGAACGTGTATACACTCTTCGAGACCGCAGACGGAGGCAAGAGCAATCCCGGCTGATCGTCGGGTTTTTGCGCGAAGCCGCGTCATTGTTCATCGCTCTCGCCGCCCGGTGGCGCGTTTGCGGTCATTTCGCCAAGAACCTGCCCGTTCCCGCGTCAGGCGCAGCGCAAAGGCGCGCTCGTCCGGCGCGGTGGCGGTCGGCACGGAGATTGCGGTTGATGGTGGCTGGAGCCGAGCGGGCTGTGCGGGGCTGCGTGAAGTTGTATACACGCGGCACCACCTGCGCGTGCTCCGAGGAGGTCTGGACTGCCCATGCTGCCACGCCGCCCCTTCCTGCTCGGCGCCTCCGCCCTGGCCGCGACCGGTGGGGCGCCACGGTCCAGCACGGCGGGCGGTCTCGAGCCGCTCACCATCATCCTCGACTGGCTGCTCAACCCGAACCACGCCGGCCTGTTCGCCGCCCAGGCGAGCGGCGCCTTCGCCGCGCACGGTCTCGACGTCCGGCTGGTCGCACCCTCGGACCCGGACTCGCCCTCCCGGCTGGTCGCGGCGGGGCAGGCGGATGTCGCGGTGGGGTACGGCTCGCAGATCAACATGATCACTAGCGCCGGCCTGCCGCTGCTGCGCATCGCCACCCTGATCGACCGCCCGCTCAACACGATCATGGCGTCGCACCGCTTCGCGACCCTGGCCGAACTGCGTGGCCGGACGATCGGCTATTCGGTGGCCGGCGTCGAGGAGGCGGTGCTCGGCGTCATGCTCGGCTCGGCCGGGCTGAAGCCGGGCGACTACACGACGGTCAAGGTGAATTACGACATGGTCGCGGCCATGCTGTCCGGCCGCCTCGACGCGGCGACCGGCGCCTACCGCAATGCCGAGGTGATCCAGATCGAGCAGCTCGGCCGCACGCCGTCGGTCTTCCTGCCCGAGCAGCACGGCGTGCCGCCCTATGACGAGCTGATCCTGGTCGCCGCACACTCCCGGGTCGGCGATCCCCGCCTGCGCCGGCTGGTGGCGGCGCTGGGCCATGGCACGCAGGCTGTGCGACACGACCCTGAGGGGATGTGGCGCGCCTTCGCGCGTGCCCACCCCGAACTCGACAGCCCGTATGTCCACCGCTCCTGGCAGGTTACCGTTCCGCTGCTCGCCGCCGATCCGCGTCACCTGGATGCGGCGCGCTACCTCGCCTTCGAGCGGTTCTGCGTCCAGCAGGGGATCATCCGCACCCGCCAGCCGCTGGACGCGTTCGCCACCGAGCTGCCGGCCTGATCCATCGCTCAGAGTTCGAGACCGAGATGCCCGCGTAGCGTCGTGCTCGTGTAGCTGGTGCGCATCAGGCCGCGGCGCTGCAGCTCAGGCACGACGAGGCGGGCGAAATCCTCCATGCCGCCGGGCACCGTCGCCGGCATGAGGTTGAAGCCGTCGGCGGCGCCTTGCGTGAAACGTTCCTCCATGCCGTCCGCGATGTCGCTTGGTGAGCCGCACAGGAACAGGTGGCCGCGTGCGCCGGAGGCGAAACGCATGAGTTCGCGCAGGGTGAGATTGCCGCTGCGCGTCGCCTCGTGCAGCAGGGCGAGCTGTGTCGTGCCGAAATTGGTGGTGAGCGTCTCGGGCAGCTTTTCGTCAAGTGCGAACCGGGCGAGGTCGATGTCCGGGCCGAGCAGGCCCTGCAGGAAGGCAAGTCCCAGCTCGGGATCGACCAGGTCCTGCAGCCTGGCATATTTGTCCTCCGCCTCCGAGCGGGTCGGCGCGGTCACCGCCAGCAGGCCCGGCATGATCCTGAGCTGGTCGGGGGCGCGGCCATGCGCCGCCATCCGCCCCTTCAGATCGGCATAGAACGCCTGCCCGGAGGCGAGCCCGCCCTGCACGGAATAGACCATGTCGGCGGTGCGCGCCGCGAGTTCGCGCCCCGCGGGCGAGCCTCCGGCCTGCACCATGACCGGCATGCCCTGCGGCGAGGGTGCGACATTGAGCGGGCCACGCACCCGGAAATGCTCACCGTCATGGTCGAGATAGCGCATCCGGGCGAGGTCGAGATACACCCCGCTCGCGCGGTCCGCCGGGAAGGCATCGGCGTCCCAGCTGTTCCACAACCCGCGCACCACATCGGCGAACTCGGCGGCGCGCGCATAGCGCGCGGCGTGCTGTGGCATGGCGTCGAAGCCGAAATTTCGCGCCTCGCTCTCGCTCACCCCGGTCACCAGGTTGCAGCCGGCGCGTCCGCCGGAAAGATGGTCGAGCGAGAGGATGCGCCGTGCCACGTAGTAGGGATGGTCGTAGGTGGTGTTTTGGGTGATGACGATGCCGATGCGGCTGGTCGAGACGGCAAGTGCGGCGGCGGTGGTGGCGGGCTCGATGAAGGTCGCCCGATCGGTCCGCGCCAGTATGGCCGGCGAACTGTCCGGCGAGGCGGCGGAGTCGGCGAGGAACACCACGTCGAACAGGCTGCGTTCGGCCAGACGGGCAAGACGGAGGATCCGCTCGAACGGCAGGGCGGGATCCGGGCTGGTCTCCGGGTCACGCCAGGAGGCGGCATGGTGGCCGGTGTTGAGCACGAACAGGCCGAGACGCATCTGGCGGCTCATGTCCGATCTTTCCCGCTTCACGCCGGAGGATAGCCCAGCCGGACGGCGTAGCGTGCGACCGGCGGCACCTGGCTGATGACCTTGTGCGCGAGCAGGAACTCGGCGAAGCGACGGTATTTCGCCTCGTCGAGGGCGGCCGGGTCGGCCGCGAAATAGGGCCGCGTGTACTCCCAGGCCTGCCGGTTGAGCTTGTCGTCGAGGTCGGGATAGGCGCGGAGAATCATCGCCCAGGCCTGCACCGGCTGCGACCGCAGATAGGCCGTCGCCTCCTTAACCGCCGCAAGGAAGCGCGGCAGCCGCGGATCCCCCGCGCGGTCGCTGCGTACCTCATAGATGAAGCCGTCCGACGGTGGCACCCCGTAGGATTCGTAGTCGAAGACGATCGGTGTCTCGCCATGGTCCTCGATCTCGAAGGACTCGAAGTTGCGAACGATGGTCACCGCATCGACGCGGCCGGTCAGCAGCGAGGTGGTCAGCGCCGTGCCGACATTGACCAGCGACGTTTGCGAGACCGACAGGCCGACGGTGCGCAGCATGACGTCCAGCGCGGCGAGGGACACGTCGCCACCGATGTCGTTGTAGCCGAGCCGCTTGCCCTTCAGGTCGGCGAGCTTCGTGATCCCGCGGCTCCTGAGCGCGCAGAGCGAGACCAGAGACCGGTCCTGCAGCGCGCCGATCCGCACGATCGGCAGGCCGCCCAGCACCTGCCGGTAGAGCGTCGTCTGGTAGCTGATGGCGATGTCGCCATGTCCGGCCGCAACCAGTCGCGGCGGCATGGTGGGATCGGCCGGCTGGACCAGATCGACCGCCAGGCCACGGCGGTGAAAGGCACCCATCTGCTCAGCGACGATGAGCGGTGCGTGGTTCGGATTGACGAACCAGTCGAGCAGCACCGACAACGTTTCGGTCGCCCCCGCCCGTCGCAGGACGGGTTGCGACAGCAGCAGGCCGGCGGGTGCGACGGCGAGAAGCCGGCGGCGGCGCATGGCGACGCTGCTCAGGACGTTGTCCGCGACGCGCGGTCCTCCTGGGCCTGTGCCGCGCCGATCACGTGCAGCCGCATGGCATGGTAGGCCGCCTCCGCTTCGCGCCTGAGGATCGCGTGGACGATCGCGTCATGTTCCATGTGCGACTTCTCCATGCGCCGCGGCTCGCTGATGAACTCGAGACGGGTATAGGGCAAGGTGCGCATGCGCATCTGCACGATGCCGTTGGCCAGGATGTCGTTGCGTGCACCGTCATGCACGAGCTTGTGCAGCAGCGAGTTCGCCTTGTCGAAACGCGCCGCCGCATTCGGTCCTGACAGGCTGCCCATCTGCCGGTGCAGCTCGAGCAGCCGTTCGCGCTCCTCGTCGCTCATGCGCTGCGAGGCGTAGCGCGCCGAGGAGGCTTCGAGATCGGCCACGACCTCGAGCAGGTTGTTGTACTGCTCGATGCTGCGTGCGGCGACGACGACTCCCTGGCGCTGGCGCGTCTCGACGATCCCGAGTGCGGAAAGCTGGCGCAGCGCCTCGCGCACCGGCGTGCGGGAAACATCGTAGCGTCGTGCGAGCTCCTCCTCCTCGAGCCGTGCCCCGGCCGGAAGCTGACCGTGCGCGATGTCGCTCGCGATCTTCTGCTGCACGATGCTGGCAAGCGTCGGCGACGACACGCGGCCAGCCTTGCCGGTCGGTGCGACCGGGCCGGACCGCGCGCTTGGAGGGGCCGCCACGCCGCGGCGCACGCGGCTACGCACGCCCTGGCTCATAGCCGCGCCGCGACGGCCTTGAGTTCGGTATAATGCTCGATGGCCGCGAAGCCCGCCGCACGTCCCCATCCGGATTGCTTGTAGCCGCCCATCGGAAAAGCCGGGTCGAAGAAATTGTGCGTGTTGATGCAGACATTCCCCGAGCGGATGCGGCGCGCCATCTGGTGCGCCGATGCCAGGTCGCGCGTCCAGATGCTGGCATGCAACCCGTAGATGCTGTCATTGGCGGCAAGGATCGCCGCATCGAGGTCGCCCGCCGGGAACGGCGCCGCGCACAGCACCGGGCCGAACACCTCCTCGCGATAGATCGGCATGGCCGGTGTGGCACCAGTGACCACCGTGGGCTCGACGAAATAGCCGGGCCCCGCACGCCGGCCGCCACCGGTGACGTAATGTGCGCCGTCACGCGCGCCACCCTCGAGATAGGCCATGACGCGGCTGAGCTGCGCGTCCGAGACCAGCGGTCCGAGTTGCGTCGCCGGATCGAGACCGTGCCCGATCCGCAGCCCGCGCGCATAGGCCGCGACACCATCGACGACGCGCTCATAGATGCGCTGGTCGACCAGCAGCCGCGAGCCCGCCGTGCAGACCTGCCCGCTGGAGAAGAAGATCGCACCGGCAACACCCGGGATGGTGACGTCGAGATCGGCATCGGCCAGCACGACGCAGGGCGACTTGCCGCCCAGTTCAAGGAACACGCGCTTGAGGTTGCCGGCGGCCGCACGGACGATCAGCTTGCCCGTCTCGGTCGAGCCGGTGAACGAGATCGCGTCGACATCCTCGTGATTGGCCAGTGCTGCGCCGGCCTCCTCGCCGGTTCCGGTGACGATGTTCACCACGCCGGGCGGGAAGCCCGCCTCCAGCACCAGCTCGCCGAGACGCAAGGCGGTGAGCGAGGTTTGCTCGGCAGGCTTGAGGATCACCGTGCAGCCGGCGGCGAGCGCTGGCGCCATGCGCCAGACCGCCAGTTCGAGCGGATAGTTCCAGGGCACGATGATCGCGACCACACCCACCGGCTCGCGTGACGAGTAGGCATGGATCTCGCCCGGCGTGCCGAGTTGCATGGTCTCGCCGTTGATCTTGTCGGCCCAGCCGGCCATGTAGTCGAGCATGGCGACCGAGCCGGGAATGTCGACGACCCGGCACTCGAACAGCGGGCGGCCGGTGTCGAGCGATTCGAGCTGCGCGAGCGTCTCCGCCGCCTCGCCGATCAGCCGGGCGAGCCTGGCCATCAGCCGTCCGCGGTCGCTCGCCCGCATCCGGCTCCACGGCCCATCCTCCAGGGCCCGGCGGGCTGCGGCGACTGCCGCGTCGATGTCGGTCGCATCCGATCGCGCGATCCGCCCCACCTCCGCGCCGGTGCCGGGATCGATCACCGGCAGCGAGCGCCCCGAACGCGGATCCTGCCACCGGTCGCCGATCAGGTTCCGGTGCGGACCGGGTGCGAAGGCCGCGGCCCCTTTGCACAGAAGATCCGGCAGCAGGCTGCCATCCATCAGGAGAACTCCTTTGCCGTGCCGGCAGGCAGGCTGAACGGGGCGGGATCGAGGAAGCGGCGCAGCACGTTGCCGGAGATGCGTGCGACGTTGTTCTGCCAGGCCCGGTGCGAAAGGCTGCCGGCCCAGGCGATGGAACCTGTCGCGAAGACCGCGCCGCCGGCGATCGTCTCGAAGAACACCATGTCTGCGCCGATCGGCCTGGCGCGCTCGGTGCCGAGGCAGTTGATCGGCAGCAGGTCGAGTGCCGTCAGGTAGGTGCTGGTGTGACCCTCCGAACGGGCGAGGATGAGCGCGTGCGGCGGCGTGCCTTCCGCACCGTCGGCGCAGTCGAGCTCGATGCCGGCCGCGCCACCGCCGATCAGACCGAAATCGCCGATGATCTCGTCATCCACGCCGTCGAAGATGAAGCCGACGCGCCGATCACGGCTTGCCGGCAGACGACGGTAGTGGCTGCACACATCGAAACCCTGCCCCACGAAGCCGACGCCGACCGCCTGCTGCGGCGGTCGGCCGATCCGCCGCCACAGGCCGCCATGTTCGCCGGTGAAGGCGTGCGACGCCTCTCCCGGACGCGTGCCGGCCTCGCCGCGACGCACCTCGATGGTGCCGCTGCCGCTCAGGTCGTAGGCGATGCGCCAATAAAGGCCGTTGCCGCCCATGTACATGATGCGCCCGCCGGCCAGGCGATAGGCGTCAAGCGCGTCGCGCATCCGAGTCGACCAGTATTCCGGGTGGGTGCCGGTCATCAGGCAGCGATAGCCGGAGAGCGCGTCCTCGCCCTCCCGGTCGAGATCCTCGTCGCTGATGCAGTCATAGGCGATGCCGAGGTGGTCGAACCAGGCGAGCAGATGCGTGTCGGCATTCAACTGCCACAATCCGGACCCGACGGCGCCGCCCAGCCAGGACTGGTGCCTGGGGCGCATGTTCAGGATCGGGCGCAGGCGCGAGCTGCAGAAGATCGGCGAACCGTCGCTGTGCGTGTCGTAGAGCGAGCCACCGAGCTCGCGATGTGCGGCCAGATGGAGGTCGTTCGGGCCGAGCACAGGCACATGGTCGTGCACGCGCTCGGCGAAATCGAGATCGAGCGCCATGTGCTCGTTGGCGTAGGCGATGTAGCTCGCCGTCGGCACCAGGAACAGCAGGCCGGCGCGCGGCGCGCCCTCCGCCGGACGCAGCACGAACGGGATGTGGTCCTCGTCGGTGGCACTCGTCAGGCGTGCGGCGTACAGCCCGCTCGGCAGGCCCGGCGGCGGTGTCCAGACGAAATCCGTCTCCCAGCCGGCATCCTGCAGGTCGTCGTCGTGGAAATGGATGGCCGAATACTGGCCCGGCGCGTGCTGCCAGTTCCGCACGGCGCCGCTCCAGTTGTGGCCGGTCATGCCGCGCGCCGGCATCTGCCAGGTGCGACCGTCCCAGAGATGGCCGGAGATGTCGGCGACATGGCTGGTCGGGATGCCGATCGCGAAATCCCAGGCGCCGACGAGATCCCCGCGCGCAGCGTCGCTCCACAGGCGGGGCGCCTCCATCTTGCCGTTGTAGAAGCCCTCGTAGCCCGAACCGGCCGGACGCGCGGCGAGCAGCAGGGGCAGACCGGCGAGACCCGCCGGCGCGGCCGCCGTCCGTCGCCTCACCTCGTGCCGCTCGCTGGGCGCGGCCTCCGGGTCGAGCGGCATCTGACTGACCTGCATCTCGCCGGTCGCGGCATCGAAGCTGGCCGTGATCCTGTACCAGCGCCGCTCGCGCGGGGCACAGCCGACCTCCAGGCTGGCCTGCTCGCCGCCGGGCCCGGCGAGATGCAGCACAATCCCGCGCGCGCCGTCGAGCAGGAGCTGGAGTCCCTGCTGCGCTTGCGCATCCCACAGGCTGGCCAGCACCTGGTCCGGCTTGCCGGGCGTGGTCGGCCAGATCAGCATCTCGAGGGCGACGCTCGTGAGACGCAGCGACGGGCGCGCGGGAAAGGCGATGCAGGACCCGCAGCGCACCGTCTGCTCACGCCCGGCAAGCTGCCAATGGGCGCCGGGCACCTCCTCCTCGCGGTAGCCGGGCCCGGCCGGGTTGGTGTCGCCGTTGATCAGCCGGACGATCCGGGCCTCGTAGGGCGCGCCATCCTGGCTGCTGACCTTGAAGCCGACCGGCGTGCCGGGCCGCAGGCTGATCCGATCGGCGTAGCCGAGCAGCGTCTTCATCGCCACCTGCGCCTCATGGCTGGAACTCCTCGCCGAGGTCCTGTCCCGTCTCGGCCTTCCAGCGCAGCCTGAAGATCGCCCTTTCCGCCTCCTCGATCGAGCCGAAGGTGCGGTTGTCGTCCAGCGCCGGCGGGACGTTGCGGACCCCGCTCAGCCGTCCGATTCGCCAGGCGCGATGCGGCTCGGTGCAGATCAGGCAGTGTTTGCCCGCCACCGGCCCGGCGCGCAGCAGGCTGAGCAGGGCGTCGAGTTCCGCGCTGTGCGGCCCGATCGGCCTGGCGAAGAACTCGCGCACCGGATCGAGGCGTGTCGGATCGAGGCGTGTCGGATCGAGGCGCGGCCGGGCCGAAGGCGACGGCCCGCTCATGGCGTCCCCACTCGCGGCGCAAGGCCGGGCGATGTGCGGACCGCACCCTGCCGCCCTCCGGCGTCGGCCGCCATCCCGCTTCCCCCCGGCTCAGGCAACCCTGCGCGACCCCGATGCCGCCCCGACCCGGGCAGGCCTGCGCGCCGGACGGGCGAGACCGAGATGGTCGCGCAATGTCCGTCCCGCATATTCGGTGCGGAACAGGCCGCGGCGCCGCAGCTCGGGGACGACCAGCGTGCAGAAATCCTCGAGTCCGCCAGGCAGGGTCGCCGGCATCAGGTTGAACCCGTCCGCCGCCCCGCCCTCGAAGCGTTCCTGCAACTGGTCGGCGATCTGCGCGGGCGTGCCGCGCACCGCCCAGTGGCCGTAGCCGCCGGCCGCCACCTCGACGGCCAGCGCACGCAGCGACAGGTTCCGGGTGCGCGCGATACGCACCATCGTCTCGAGATGGGTGGTGCCAGCGTTGGTGGTCAGCCCCTCGGGCACCGGACCGTCAGGGTCGTGCAACGACAGGTCGGCACCGCCCAGGGTGGTGGCGAGCAGCGCCATGGCCACGCCTTCATCGACCAGGTCACGCAGCGCGGCGTGCTTGTCCTCCGCCTCCTGCGCGGTGCGCCCGACGATCGTGTAGACGCCGGGCATGATCTTGAGCGTGTCGGGATGGCGGCCGTATCTCGCCATCCGGCTCTTCAGGTCGGCATAGAACGCGCGGCCCGCCTCGAAATCGGCCTGCACCGAATAGACCATCTCCGCGGTCTCGGCGGCGAGCTCCCGCCCGGCTTCCGAGCCTCCTGCCTGGACCATGACCGGACGGCCCTGCGGCGAGCGCGCGACGCACATCGGGCCGGCGCAGGTGAAATGAGAGCCGCGGTGGTCGAGCGGACGCACCCCGGCCGGATCAAAGAAGCGCCCGGACGCCTTGTCCATGATGAACGCGTCGTCCGCCCAGCTGTCCCAGAGACCGAGCACCACCTCGGCGAACTCGCGGGCGCGGGCATAGCGGTCCGCATGGGCCAGCGGCGCGGCGCCGAAATTCAGTGCCTCGCGCGGGTTGACGCCGGTGACCATGTTCCAGGCCGCACGGCCGCCGCTCAGATGGTCGAGCGACAGGTAGCGCCGCGCGACATAGAAGGGCTGGTCGTAGCTGGTCGACGAGGTGGCAACGAGGCCGATCCGCTCGGTGACCACGGCCAGCGCCGGCAGCAGGGTCATCGGGTCGAAGAAGGTGGCGCGGTCACCGCGGCTCATCGAGTCCAGATCGACGTTGGAGACCGCCGCGCCGTCATAGAGGAAGATGGCGTCGAGCTTGGCGCGCTCGCTGATCCGCGCCAGCTCTGCCCAGTAGCGGAAGTTGGTGCCGTTCTCGAGCGGCACGTCGGGATGCCGCCAGCTCGCGATATGGTGGCCGGTGGCCATGATGAACGCGCAAAGATGCATCTGCCGCGCCATGGTCCATTGCCCTCCTTGCGAGCCGCCCGGGGTGCCGCGGCACCCGCCCGTGTATACACAGCCGCGCCAATTCAGAAGCAATCGGCATGCCATGGGGAGCCCAGGATCGCCGCCCGACTGACGCAGCGCGACACACGAAATCGCACGGCTGCAGCGTGCAAACATGCCTCCAAGTTGGACGGATGCCCGGGGCGCGATCAGCCCGAGGGCTGCGACACGGCGGGTGCGGCTCTCGGTTTTGCCTGGCCTCTGTATACAGAGGCCGTCGGGGTCAGCCGGCCAGCACGATCCGGCCGAGCGTTGCGCCGCGCTCGAGCTCGGCGAGGCCTTCGGCGAAGCGTTCGAGCGGCAGGGTGCGGTCGACGACCGGCGTGATGATCCCGCGCGCCACGAGCTCCACAATCTCGTAGAGGTCCTGCAGGCTCGATCCCACCGAGCCGAGCACGGCCGCCTCGCGGATGATCAGCTCGACCGGATGGATCTGCAGGTCCTGCGCGGTGTAGCCGATCAGTACGAGCCGCCCCTGCCGGCGCAGCATGGCGACGGCGCGGCGCATGGTGGCGGTTTGCCCGACCAGTTCGAAGACGATGTCGGCTCCGTCGCCGGTGATGCTGGCGACCTGCGCCGCCACGTCCTGCTCCCCGCCGGCGTCGACGGTGACGTCCGCGCCGAGGCGGGCAGCCAGGGCGAGCTTTTCTGCCCCGAGATCGACCGCGATCACCCGGGCGCCGGCGGCGCGGGCATATTGCAGCAGGGGCAGACCGACACCGCCCACGCCCTGCACCACCACCCAGTCGCCGGGGCGGATCCGCGCCATGCGTCCGGCATGCACCGCGGTCGAGCCGGCACAGCCCATCGGCGCGATCTGCTCGAGCGGAACATGATCCGGTACCGGAACGCAGTTGCCGGCGCGGATGGTGATGTAGTCGGCATAGCCGCCGTCGCTGGTGAAGCCGGGCTGGGCACGCGGGGCCGGGCAGAGCTGCTCCTCGCCGAGCCGGCAGTACCGGCAGGCGCCACACCCCTCATAGTAATAAAGGACGACGCGCTCGCCGATGCGCGCCGCGTCCACCCCCTCGCCGGCCGCGTCGATGATGCCGGCGATCTCGTGTCCGACGGTGAAGTCGCGCCGTCCGAGGTCGAGCAGCCCGTCACGCAGATGCAGCTCCGTGCGGCAGATGCCGCAGGCCCTGACGCGGACCCGGACCTGCCCCGGGCCGGGCTCGGGTATCGCCACCGCGCGCAATTCGAACTCCCGCCGCGGCGCGAGGAACCGCACCGCTCGCATCCGCCTTGCCGCTTCCGACACGCGATCCTCCCGCCTGGCTCAGACGCGCTCCGCAAGCTCCGTGCCAGAGGGTGCGGCGATCAGCCGGATCCGGTCGGCAGCGGCCTGTCCGGCGCGAGCCGCACCGTGACGCCACCTCCGGCGCTCTCGTAGGCGGCCTCGACCAGGGCCAGGGTGCGCAGGTTGTCGGCGCCGGAGGTCTGCGGCTCCCGACCGGCGCGGAACGTCTCCACCCAATGGAGCTGGATGGCCTGCACGCTTTCCTGGATGCCGTGCCAGGGTCGTTCGGCCCAGGCGAGACGCGGCGGGGCTACGTCCTGCTCGGTCGTGCCGCCGGCGTCCGTCACGCGCAGCCGGTAGTCGAGCCCCAGCCGCAGCGAGCCGCCGGTCGCGTCGATCTCGATCAGGGTCTGCGGGAACGGCTCGCGCTCCAGCCGGGACGCATAGGAGCAATCGACGACCGAGCTCGCACCGCTCTCGTGGCCCAGCAGGATGGTCGCCACGTCCTCGCCGCGGATGGCGGGGTTGACCCGCTGCGTCCGCGCCGCGACAGAAATGGCCTCCCCCATCAGGGCGCGAGCGATGTCGAGGACGTGGATGCCGAGATCCTCGATGATGAAGCGGCTGCCCTCGGCCAGATAGGGTTGGCGGGCATAGACATCGTAACCGGACCGGAACGAGAACCGCCCCCAGAACGGCTGGCCGATGCGGCCTTCCTCGAGAACCGCGCGGACCGCCCGGATCGGGGTCTGCCAGCGGAAATTCTCGTGCACCATGAACGCGACACCGGCGCGCGCGGCGGCCTCGACCATGGCGCGGGCATCCGCCAGGCTGGCCGCCATCGGCTTCTGGCAGATGATGCCGACCCGGTGCGCCGCCGCCAGCTCGACCAGCGCGCGGTGCGTCGGCACGGTGGTGGCGATGTCGACGAAGTCGAGGCCGCCTGCTGCCAGCATCCGGCCGGCCTCCTCGTAGCATCTGGCGCCAGGAGCGAGGCTCGCGGCGGCGGCAAGCCGCAACGGGTCACGGTCGCACAGCGCGGCAATCTCGACATCCGGGATGCCGAGCCAGGCCTGCAACTGGTTGATGGCGAAGAAGCCGCAACCGATCAGGCCGAGGCGCAGCTTCGATGGATGGGACGCCCCGTCGCGGCTGCTCATCTCGCTCGGCTCCATGCGCGGCGATCCCTCTCGGGCCCGCTCGGATGCGGGTGCCCCGTGCGGCAGTCCGATGTCAGCCAGCGAACACCAGACCGACCGGGCCCCGGGGGAGATCGCTGGAAGTGGAGACGATCATCCGGACCCGGCCGGCCGCCTGCCGCCGTCGTGCCGGCCAGGATCGGTGGCCGAACGCAGTGAAGGCTCCAGCGCCACCTGCCTGACGCCAGGATGACGTCGGGCACAGAGCGACGTCCGGTGCGGCGGGCGCGGCAATGACGAGCGGCGCGATGGCAACCGGCCGCCGGTGTCGCGTCAGAGCCGAAGGCTTCCGCGCCGCTACGAGGCTTCGCCCCATGGCCCGAAGAACCGGTCGCCGTGTGGGAGTGGTCTCCGCAATTGGTCTGGCACGAAGTCAGGCGGTGAGGCGACCGCAACCAGCGCGACACCAGGCACGCGGCACTTCGAAAAGCGGCAACCCGTCGCCGGGACATCACGGAGCGACCCCAAGGGCCGCTTTCTGCGGCCGCCGAGCCGGAGGCAACCGGTAGAGCTGCAGTGTCCACTCGACTGGGTGACGGTTCGGGAGCCGGAACCCCTTTTGACAGGGTTGCCACTGGCCACCCGCTTGCCGCGATCGCCGCCATGCGGAGGAACCGGGTGACGCCGCGAATGGGCTGTTTTGCCCACCCTGGCTACGGTGGGCCCGGCAAGGGCATGAAACGCGCTGTCTCATCACCCTCTGCCGAACGGAGATCAGGCAATCACCGGTCGGCTGTTCAGACCGGCCGAGCGCCTGTCAACCGTGCAGGGCTAGCTGCATCGCTTCGTCGATCAGGTCCTGCTGGCGTTGGCGGGCCTCGAGCCAGATCTGGACGATCGGCGTAGAGACTTCACTGTCATGCGGACGGTTCAGCGACAAACCGTCGGCCTTCACTTGCGCGTCGTGGAACATGTTTTCCTCGCTCCCCGCTCTGGGACTGGCCGGAAGTTAGGCGCGCTCCCCGTCGCTCACCAACATTTTTTTGCCATATTCGGCGCAGGCCATGCAACCCAGCCCTGCGCCGCGTAGCGGACTGCCGAGTTCAGGACTCTCCCGATCAATCCAGCAGCTTTGTTGCAATGCGCAAACGCCGCCAGGCTTGGTCGGGACTCCTTGCGGACCGGGTGAAACAGGCGGCGCCGGATCGGCCGCCGATCAATGCTGGCTGTCGGAAGCAGCCCCCGGTCCTTCGCCCGGCTTCATTGAATGCTCGGCATCATAGGCCGTTGCTTTCTGGGCGTAGCTGCCTCTGGTTCCCGGATGCTCCTGGTCATAGAGCGCTGCCTTGGCACGTGCTTCCTTGCGGTATTTGTGACGCACATACATCCCGGCCGCGCATCCGCCGACGGCGCCGAGCACCCCGTGATGTGCCACATGGCCGCCCACGGCGCCGACGGCGCCATATTTCAGGCATCCGCCCGGCTCCGCCTGGACCGGCACTGCGGTGGTCGCCAGCAGGGCGGCGGAAAGAAGAGCAAGCAGGGTTCTGTTCATCATCCGGTTCCCATTGGCGCAAGGGCGGCCATCCACCACTGCAGCCGATGATGGCCGAGAAGATCGATCTGCGGAAGCAGGACCCGAGACACGATGCACGCTTCGTGCACCCGCCTCCCTCCCGCCGTGGCGCGCGCCGCCCGCTTCCACCCGCCAGGGCACACTCTGCGTGCAGGAACGCTGCCGCTGCTCCGTGGCCCAGGGGCATCGAACGACGCCCTCCAGAGCTGCGGCCCGATGCCACCGCGCCGGGATCCGGAACCCGTGCCGCGCTTCCGCAGCGTGCACGCCATGCCTGCGCAGGGTGGATCGGACAAGATCGACAGGCCCGGGCGGCGGCCGGCGACCCACCCCCTCAGCCCCGCAGGCCGCGCCGGCTGCAAACGACCAAGTGAACAAGGAGACCGCGCAAAGGGAAGGCTGGATTCGTGGATGATGATGACGGACGCCGGGACGCCGCACTCCCTGCCGACGGGCCACGACAAGCGGCGCTTCGCGGCGCGACATCAGGCCGCGCGCAACGCGGCCGAACCGGGCAAGCTTGCCGGCCCGGCTGCGGGCCTAGAGCAAGCTCATCCGCTCCTGTCGGACAGGGGCGTGCTTCAGCCGACTGCCGCCGGCGTGGGCAGCCGGTCGCCCTCGATGAGGATGCGCTCGTAGATCGCGAACGCGACCTTGGCGCGTTCGTAGAAATCGGTTTCCGCATCCTCGTGCAAGGCATCGTCCGTGTAGCGGGACATCATGATGCCCATCCGCGTCAGGTCACTGCGGTCGAGCGTCCACACCACCTCGCGCAGCGCATCGACGCTCTTTTCCGGCGGCGGCGACTGCGGACAATAGTTTGGTTCGGCGATTGCCACGCCGGGGAACGGGATGATATTGGAGAGGGCGTTGGACATGATGCTGGCTCCTGGACCAGCATCTTCTCATCCGAGACTTGCGGGAGCGTTAACGCCGCACCTGCGAACACGAAATATCCGACATCATCCAGAAGCGTCGATCTCAAGGCTATAGAAAACAGTCCGGTTCCGCAACGGAAATCAGCCCGGTGGACACGGTTTTCGCGGCAGAGCCGAATTGCGGATCCCGGGCCGCTCGCGTTAACATTTCATTATGCAATCACAACGAGACCGCGTAGTGTCGCCTGGTAACCACAAGAACCAGGGTCTCGTGCGATGACGACGAACTGGATACTGTCGCGCGGCGGCCTTTGGGACAGCGCTTCCAACTGGTCAACCGGCAGCGTCCCCAGCTCAAGCAGCGCAAACGTCGACATCACGACGGCCGGCACCTACCAGGTGCTGATCCAGCAGACCGATCCTTCCTACACCATGCGCTCGCTGACCATCGGGGGCAGCGGGAGCAATCCGACGCTCGTCCTCCAGGGCCAGCTCAACGTGCAGAACATCAGCCTGCTCGGCGGCCAGAGCAGCCTCGATGTCGGGCAGACCGGCACGCTCGACAGCTCCCGACTCACCCTGTCCGGCGGCACCACGATCGACCAGGGCGTGGTGAACGTGAGCGGCGCGCTGTCAGGCAGTTCCACGGTCGCGATCGACGGCGGCGAGCTGTTCGCCAGCACGCTCACCGGCAGCAACAGCTTCCTGCTGACCGCCGACGCTACGCTGGAGATCAGCAACAGCCAGTCCGCCACCGGCGCGATCGACTTCGCCGATCAGAGCAGCAACACGCTCAACCTCGACATGGCCGGTTCGAGCTTCTCCGCCGCACTCACCGGCTTCGGCGGCGGCGACACCATCGACATCGGTTCGCTCGCCTACAATGCAAGCTACACGACGAGCTACAGCAATGGCGTCCTGGCCATCGACGAGGGTGGCAGGGCCGTCTTCTCCTTCACCGATTACAGCGGCTCCAGCGCGATCAGCCTGTCCGATGACGGCGACGGCGGCACCGAACTCCAGACAGCGCCCTGCTTCCTGCCCGGCACGCTGATCCTGACCGCGGCCGGTGAACGGGCAGTCGAGACCCTGCGCCCCGGCGACCAGGTCCTCACACTGGGCGACGGCGGGATGGTCGCGCGGCCGTTGATCTGGGTGGGAGCCGGCCGGCGGGAGAAAGCGCAACCGCACGCCGGCGGCATCCATCCGGTCCGGGTCCTGGCCCACGCCTTCGCCTCCGACATGCCGCGGCGTGACCTGCTGGTCACGCCTGACCACGGGCTGTTCGTCGAGGGCCGGCTGATCCCCGCGCGCATGCTGGTCAACGGGCGCAGCATCGTCGAGGAGAGCGGCGTGTCGACCTACGCCTTCCACCACATCGAGTGCCAGGAACACGCCATCCTGGTTGCCGAAGGACTGCCAACCGAGAGCTATCTCGACACCGGCAACCGCCTCGGCTTTTCGCGCCAGGACCCGCCTGTACCGTCGGCCGCCCGACCGCTGCGGCGCTGGGATCAGGACTCCTGCGCGCCGCTGACCACCTCTCGCGCCTTCGTCGAGCCGGTCTGGCAGCTTCTGCGGCAGCGTGCCGAGGCGCTCGGCCTGCCGCCGCGCGGGATGATGCAGCGGGCCACCAGTGCGGATCCCGTTCTGCGGCTGCAACTCGATGACGGGCGCCTGCTTGCGGCGACGGACGTCACCCGTGCCCATCAGCTGTTCCGCGTCCCGGACCGCCGCCGGGCGATCGCCCTCCTGTCGCGCAGTGCCGTGCCGGCCGACGCGATCGGGCCATTCGTCGACGATCGCCGCCGGCTCGGCGTCCAGGTCGGCCGCGTCGTCTGGTGGGACGGGCTGCTGGACACGCCGATCGACGTCCACCAGTTCGCGGGTGGGGGCTGGTATGATCCCGAAGCGGGAGCACGCTGGACCGACGGCTGCGCGTCGCTCAACCTGCCGCCGGCGGCGGGCGAGGACTGCTTCGTCGAGATCGAGATTGCGAGCAGCCTCGTCTATCCCGAGGCGGCGGCGGAGGTACGGCTGGCCGCCTGATCGCAGCCACCCCGCGCTTGCGCCTCCCCGGGCCGCCCGAATCGCTGCCCAGCGGTCGGAAACGCCGGTTCGAGGTGCTCCAAATTGGTCTAAGCACGCCGGGAGGCGCACGCTCGCGCTTCCTGCGCGCCCTCCTGCTGTCGGACCAACCTGCCCATGCCGGCTCCAAGGCCGCCGAACCGGCTGCTTGCCCTGCTCTATCTTCTTCTCGCCCTGCCGCTCTGCCTGCGTATCGCCCTGCTGACCCCGCCCCTGCAGGCGGCCGATGAGGCCGAGCATGTGATGCGCGCGGCGCAGATCGGCCGGGGCGGCTTCATCGCCCGGCGGGCGCCGGACGGAGAGGTGGGCGGCGTACTGCCGCTTTCCCTCGCCAGACTGCGCGACAGCTTCTACGCGCTGCGCTTCCGGCCCGTGGCGCCTGTCGGCTCCAGTCTCCGCCGGGAGGCCGCGTCGCTCGCCTGGGGAGGCAGGCGGGGGTTCCTGAGCTTCGCCAACACCGCACTCTACCCGCCGGTGTTCTACCTGCCGGCAAGTGCAGCCCTGGATGCCGGCCGGTGGCTCCATCTGCGGCTGGTGCCGAGCCTCGCCCTGGCCCGGCTGTTCGACGCGTCGCTCGCCTGCCTGATCGCGTCAGCCTGCATCCTCTTCGCCGGTGCGGCACCTGCCCTGCTGGCAGCACTCCTCGCCCTGCCGATGACCTTGTCCCTGTTCGCCTCCTGCAGCCAGGATGCGATGCTGATCGCGGCCAGTGCGCTGCTTGCCGCCTGGCTCGGCCGCCAGCCGGACGGCCAGGCCATTGCCGGGCGCGCCCGAGCCGCCGGATCGCGCGCGGGCTTCCTTGCCGCCGGAGTGCTGGTCGGCTGCCTGGGTGCGGCGCGGCCACCCTATCTGGTCCTCGCCCTCCTCCTGCCGCTGGCGAGCCCGCCGCGGGCGAGGCGCTGGGCGCTGGGTGGGCTGTGTTGCGCCGGCGGCATCGCGCTGCTCTGGATCGTCGTGGGCGCGGGGCCCTGCCTCACCCCGACACGCGCCGGCGGCAGCCTGCTCGGCGGCGCGCAGATGGGCTTCCTGCTGCACCATCCTCTCGCCCCGCTCCACATCGCCTGGCGGACGCTGCTCAGCGAGGGCCCGACCCTGCTGCGCGAAACGCTGGGCGTGCTCGACTGGCTCGATGTTCCGCTGCCCGCATCCGCCTACGGGCTGATCATCCTGATCATCGCGGCACTCGTGGCACTCCAGGCGACGGCCGGTCTGCGACGGACCGCGCTGCCGGTCATGGCCGTACTGCTTGCTTCCGCGGCCCTGATCTTCGGACTGCAATATCTGAGCTGGAGCCCGGCCGGCTCGCCGGTCGTCGAGGGCGTCCAGGGCCGCTATTTCATCCCGCTGCTGCTCGCGGCAACCACCCTGCTGCCCGGATCTGCCCTGCGACCCGGATCTGCCGGCCGCCTCGCCGACCGGGCCTCAGCCGGGCTGCTCGTCCTGCTGCTCGCCCTCGACTGGCACTTCGTGCCGTCGGCGATCGCCGCCCATTACGCGCTGGCCGCGACCCCGCCCTGAGTGGAGCCGCCCCGAGTGGAGCCGCCGGGGGCGGCGGCCTGGGACTGGCGCAGGCGCGCCACGCGCAGCGGGACCGGCGGGTGCGAGTAATGATAGAGCGCGTAGAGCGGGTCCGGCGTCAGGGTGCTGGCATTCTCGCGGCTCAGCCGGACCAGGGCGGAGACCATCGGATCGGCGCCGGTCTGCGTGCGGGCGAACTCGTCGGCCTGGAACTCGTGGCGCCGCGAGATCCAGTTGCCGATGGCGGCCGAGGGCGGCCCGAACAGCGACCAGCACAGCACGCAGGCGACCAGTGACAGCGCCGGGTCGGCATGACGCAGCCCCATGGCCGGCAGCAGCCAGGGCTGGCGGGTCAGCCAGCCGAACGCCGCCAGCACGACGAACAGCACCAGCACGGAGCGCAACAGGCCGTACAGCACATGGCGATGGCGGAAATGGCCGAGCTCATGGGCCACGATCGCCCGGATCTCCGCCACCGTGCTCGAGCGGACCAGGGTGTCGAACAGCACGATCCGCTTGGTGCGTCCGAAGCCGATGAAATAGGCGTTGCCGTGGCTGGACCGGCGCGAGGCATCCATGGTGAACAAGGCGGACGCATTGAAGCCGGTGTCGTGCAGCAGCGACACGATGCTCTGCCGCAGCTCGCCGTCGGGCAGCGGCGTGAAGCGGTTGAAGCGGGGTGCCACCAGCCGGACGAAGACGGTGGGTGCCACCAGCATCAGCGCCGTCAGCCCGAGCCAGACATAGACCCACCACGGGCCCCGTGCGTGCGCCATCAGCCAGAAGCAGGCGAACAGCAGCGGCACGGCGACGATCAGGGACAGGCTCCAGCCCTTCAGCCGGTCGCGCAGGAACAGCCACGGCGTCGTGTGGTTGAAGCCGAAGCGCTGCTCGATGCGGAACGTGCCCCAGACCGCGAACGGCAGCGACAGCAGCGTGCCCGCCGCAAGCAGCGCGAGCACATAGGCGACGCTGCGGCCGAGCGAGGGCGGGACGGCCCGGGCGACGGCGCCATACAGCAGGTCAAGGCCGCCCAGCAGCCAGGCAAGGGTGACCAGCGCCTGCCAGAGCTGCCGGACGGTCGAGAACCGCTCGCGGGCCAGGGTGTAATCGGCCGCCTTCCTGTGCTCGGCGAGGGTGACGCTCGCCGCGAAATCCGGCGGGACGGTGTCGCGGCTGCCTGCGACACGTGCGACCTGCCGGCGCGACAGCCAGACACAGAGCAGAGCTTCGAGCACGGTCGCCACGACCAGCACGAACAACAGGATCGGACTCTTCATCCTCGTCAAGTTGGCGAGGGGCCGCCATCCCGGCAAGTCCCGGTCCGAACCGGCGCCGACCGACCGGCTGCCATCGCGCCTGGAGGACCCCATGCTCTCGGACCAGAAGGTACTGATCACCGGCGCCGCCGGGCAGATCGGGCTCCCCATGACGGAGCAGCTGGCGGCCGACAACGAGGTGTGGGGGCTCGCCCGCTTCACCAACGAGGACTCCCTGGCCCAGGTTGGGGCCGCCGGGGCCATCCCCTTCCGAGGCGACCTCGAGGACCTCGACGCGGCGGGGCTCCCCGATGACTTCACCTACGTCATCCACCTCGCCGCACTCATGGACGGGACCAACTACGACCGGGCCATCGCCGTCAACGCCGAGGGCACCGGTCAGCTGCTCCAGCACTGCCGCACGGCGAAGGGCGCGCTGGTCATGTCCACGCACTCCGTGTACCGGCCGTGGGAGGACCCGTGGCACAGGTTCGTCGAGACGGACCCGCTCGGCGACGTCAACTCCCAGGTGTCGCCCACCTACTCCGTCTCCAAGATCGCGCAGGAGGCCGTGGCGCGCTTCTGCGCCCGTGCGTTCGACCTCCCAGTGGTCATCGCCAGGATGAACGCCTCCTACGGGCCCAACGGCGGGCTGCCCGCCTACCACCTGGACGCGGTGTGCCGGGGGGAGGCGATCACCACCCGCTGGGACCCCTGCGTCTACAGCCCGATCCACCAGGACGACATCAACGCCCAGGTGGCTCCCTTGCTGGAGGCGGCGTCGATACCTGCCACCATCGTCAACTGGGCTGGAGACGAGCCGGTCACCGTGCAGGAGTGGGCCGCGTACATGGGGGAGCTCGCCGGTCGAGAGGCCGTGGTGGCCGTCGAGGAGGCGCCCGGCACCCTCCGGGGCTCCTGGGCCGACCCGACCAGACGCGCCGCCATCACCGGACCCTGCCGGGTGGGGTGGCGCGAGGGCCTCCGTCGCACCTTTCAGGATCGTCACGCCGCGCCACGGTGACGGCCTTGGCGCGCCTTCGGCCCGCGGCATGCTCCCCGGTGCGCTCTGGCGGGGCGCGGTAGATTCGGCCGATGCACGCTGACGAGGAGCAGACGGTTGTCCAGGAGTGGGAGACCCCCTCCCTGGAGGAGATCCCGGTCATCAGCCGCAAGGACGTCCAGGCCATGGAGAGCAGTACCCAGGACGACGTCTGGATGCCCGGCGGGATGCGCCACGTGGTGCTCCAGACCGTCGGGCGACGGTCCGGCAAGGAGCACAAGGTCGCCCTGCCCTTCTGGGTGGACCCGCAGGGCCAAGCGGTCGTCGTCGCCTCCTTCGCCGGGGCCACCAACCATCCCAGCTGGTACCTCAACCTGGCTGATCGGGACGCCAACCCGGACGTCGGGGTGCGCACCCAGGCCGGGCAGTTCCGCTGCGTGCCGGAGATCCTCGACGGGGAGGAGTACGAGCGCATCTGGGGACTGCTCACCGCGGACCGTGCCTGGTACAACGACTACCAGGCCAAGACCAGCCGTCGCATCCCCCTGGTACGGCTGCCCGGCGTCACCTGAGCCCGGGGCTACCTGCGATCCAGGCGCATCAGCCGATCAGGCCGGAACCCCCGCCGAGATCCCGAGCAGGCCCATCATGTTGCCGCCCATGACCTTCCTCAGCGTCTCCTCGTCAATCCCGTGCAGCTCGTCGGCCCACGAGACCGGGTCGGCCAAGCCTTCCACGTGGGGGCAGTCGGACCCGAAGATGACGTGGTCCGCACCGAGCAGGGCGATCAGCGCAGTCGGGTCCTCCTCGTGGAAGGGGTGCATGTAGAAGTTCTTCTTGAAGGTGTCGGACGGCTTCTCGGCAAACGCCTGGGGCATCTGGGCGTAGGTGTGGTCGAGGTGGTGCAGCAGGCCCGGCACCCATCCGGCGCCGTTCTCGATCAGCGCCACCCGGACTCCGGGGAACCGGTGCATCACCCCGTGGCAGATCAGGGAGGTGACGGCGTCTTGGATGTCGCGGTGCTGATCACGCACGGCCGCGGTGAAGGGAACCGGCTGGGCAAACGCCTGCATCTCCGTCTGCGCACCCTCCCACTCGTTGGAGTAGCGGAGGTAGCCGCTGTCGGAGGCGTGGAGGACCACCAGGGTGCCGCTGTCCTCGACCAGCTCCCAGAATGGGTCGAACTCCGGGAGCGCAAAGGAGCGCGGGCCTCGGTACCCCCACGCCGGCGCGGGCCGCATGAGGACGATCTTCGCCCCTTCCGCGATCACCCACTCAAGCTCGGAGACCGCGTTCTCCACGATGCCTGGGGTGATGATCGGCGTGGAGAAGATGCGGTCCTGGTAGACGTAGGGCCAGGTCTCCCGCATCCACAGGTTGA
>Ga0080006_1118265_pt1 | contig 35466 bp, 30 predicted proteins | sample RS3BMetagenome_FD_69209 | JGI IMG/M metagenome (GOLD analysis project Ga0080006, IMG submission 69209) | Ferric oxide microbial mat and aquatic microbial communities from Rainbow Spring, Yellowstone National Park, USA - RS3B (SPADES... ...
AAGCTCTTTGTAGGTTACATTCTTCTTGAGAATCCAGTATGCATAAACTACTATCTTCCTTGCAACAGCTATTATTGCCTTCTTTTGTGCTTTATTCTCAGGTAAAATTCCTTCAGTCTTTTATCAGATTTTATACTTGCTCTTGCGCACTGTATGAGGATGCTCCTCAATACTGGGTCACCAGCCTTTATGGCTATAGCATACATCGCCAGATTGGTATAAGGATGGAACTAGGCCAAGATATGCAGCTGCCTGCTTGGAATCTTCCAACGTCATCAAGCAGACAGGTAAAGAGCAGAATAAGGTGCAATACCTGGAATTGTGTCCAGCAATTTCACCCTTTCATCATTTGCAGCTGTTTCCCTGATTGCACTTTCCAGCTCATCAATCAATAATTATTGAGTTCAACAGTTCCATTTATCTCCTTTAACCTTCTGTCTATTTCAGGAAGGTGCAGTTCCTTAAGTTCATCATGCCCCTTCACCTTTATTCCCCTTCTTTTCAATAACCACTTTATTTCAACAATTACCCTTGCTTTTCTCCTTGCCATGGCAAGCAGCTTCTTTTCCCTTGCTTGCTCATCTATCATATGGGATACAGGCAAGTAATTGGTCCTTAATTAATAGCTAGCTAAGAGCAATCGCATCAACCCTGTCATTTTTCGGCTTGGATTTTGCAATGAGCCTGGAGGGAGAACCAACGGATACTGTGCAATCATTCAGCTTGTCATATATTGGATATACAAAACCAACAGCCTCCACTGCAACATGTTTATTTCCATTGATGGAAGACAGATACTTTGTCAGGCTGCAGGTTGGCAGCCTTTTTTCTTCAAGCAGTTCACCATCCTTATTCAACACAGCTATCTGTGATTCCCCTTCATGGACATCTACACCAACATATACTTCGTTATTCATACATATGCCTTTGTCATGCCTACACATAAACGCTCATCATAGGAGTCATTATAGTTGACAATGCTATAGCCCTGCCAAGGCCCAATCTCTTTGTTAAGTTTGTGCTGATAAGAACCCCCAGCAAGAAACCTATTGCTCCTATCGAAAAAGCAAATCCTATCGTGGATTTTGATATTCCAAGCACCCTGTACGCATAAAGCAGAATTGCAACTCCAAACATCGAGCTCCCCAGGTTAGTTGTACCCGTGCAACCGGCCTGAGTCCAGAGAAGTTTATTTCCAGTGACAACATTTATTCCTTCCTTCATTTCTGCGAAGAAATTTCTATTGATTATCGTTGGTTTTGTCTCGGGCTTTTTTATGGCAGATAAGGTTAATACCGATACAAGGAAACCCATAACATCGATTATTATTGATAGAGCTGCGCCGAAGAAGCCCATCAATATGCTAGCTATGCTTGGACCGAATACCTGGCCAGCTGACGCGCTTACCTGCAATTTCTGATTCCCTTCAACTATATCCTCTCTCTTTACAAGCGAGGGAAGGTACGATTGATATGCAACATCAAAAAGTAGCGTGCAGATACCCATGATGAAAGAAACTCCGTATAGCTGGTATAGAGTTAGAATATTGAAGAGATAAGCTATAGGTACAGTTGCAAGGGTGATAAGTCTGACTATGTTAACTATTATCATTGCCCTCTTTCTTCTAACTCTGTCCATCAAGACACCTGCAAAAAGACCCAAGGTAGGAAACGCGATGAAACCCAGAGCGGCAAGTATTCCAAGCTGAAGACCAGTTACATCAAGATTGCAAGAGTTGGTAATGCTAGGGATGTCACCTGGCTGGTGAACTGAGTCACGGTATCTCCTGCCCAGAGCTTCAAAAAGTCTGTGTGATGCCATAAATTACCCGACAATTTCAAACTTGATATTCACCTGTATGAGTAACGTCAACTTTAGCTATATTATGATTCAAACATCAAATTAGTTTCAGGTTATCCTGCTGTAATAGCCCGGCTTTATTTCATATATCTGACCCATCTTGTAGAGCATGTTTATCATCTTTCTTGCTTCATCCCTGCTGAATTTGCCAGTCTTTTCCAGAGCTTCTGTGAAGGCGCTTAGCGAAACTGGGGTCCTTTCTGTACCCTGCAGTTCCTTGAAGACGTCTAGAGCTAATTCTATGAGAGTCCTTTCACTGCTCGCCCTTCCCGAGAGAACGCCTATGTCTATCTTTCCTGTTCTGACATCGACACCAACTGTTGCTAGCATTCTCCTGACCAGAGAAATGGCTACAAGAGCGTCATCTTCTGTCACCTTATCTCTCAGCAGCAACCTTGCTCTGGCAGTAGCAAGCCTGATAAGAGATTCCAGCTGCCTGGGCGTCACAGTGATCATATTCTCCTTTCCACCTACATTTCTCATTTGAAGATAGAATTCCAGGAGCTTTGCCTCTGCCTCCTGAGTGAGCACAGGCTCTATCTTCTTGCAGTAGACTATGTATTTCCTGAGAAGCTCGAAATCTATGGGCGGTGGAGTTACGAACCCTCTGGACCTATGTGTTCTCAGTATATGGGTTGCAAGTTTTTCGTCCACAATTCTATCCGGCGTATCCTTCACAATGAAGATTATGTCGAACCTGCTGAGAAGAGGAATGGGCAGGTTTACGTTCTCGTATATATTCTTAAACGGGTCATATGTGCCGAGCAAAGGATTTGCTGCGGCAACTATCGATGTTCTTGCGTTAAGAGTCGCAACAATTCCACCCTTGGCAACGCTTACCGTCTGCTGCTCCATGACCTCATGGAGAACACCTCTATCATCAGGTCTCATCTTATCAAACTCATCTATGCATGCCACTCCCAGGTCTGCAAGCACAACTGCACCGGCTTCCAGCATCATAAGCCCACTCTTCTCTTTAACAACTGCTGCAGTATTATGCACCAAGAATCCGTTTGCAATGAATGCGTCTCCTTCTTCTACGGTCAGGTCATAGACCAGTTCTTCCCTTTTTCTCTTTATCTCAGTCACCCTTGACGCTGCATAGAACTTCCCCAGTCTGTGCAGGTTTGAATTATCAGGCTTGATATTCTCTATTTCTTTTATTGCAAAATGCTGCTTGAGAAGCATTATTGATTCTGGGTCGGATATCGTCAGCCTTACCCATTCCTTGCCATCTTCTATTCTGCATAATATGCCAATCCTCATCAGTGCATAATCTATCTGTTCAGCCAACTTAACAGGGACCTTTATCTCTATTCCTTCTTTGCTAATAGTGGCTCTGTCCTTTATGAAGTAAGAAAGAAATTCAATCAGTTCTTCATTTGTAAGGCTGGATATCATCCTGTTAACGTTTATACCGCTAGCATCGATATCAATCAGCATTTTAAGCAGCCTTGTCATGTGTTCATTTAGCTTCAAAGTGTAACCATTTTCTCCTGAAGGCTCTACTCCGAAGAATTTCTTAACTGTAGCCAGAGCCTCTTCGTATGAATTCCTTTCATCAAAGGTAAGACTGATAGAATTTTGTTTTTGCTCAATGCTGACAGCGTTGAGGCATATTCCAACCAGACGAAGTATCCCATGATAATCTTGCGGGAAAAGCGTTCTTTCACTATTTTTGCTGCTGCAGACGCTAACTATTCCATGCAATATATCTTGGAAATCAATCTTCAGTTTCCCGCATATCCGCAATAATTCACGGTAATTGACAACCACTTTATCGGAACCGAAAATATCTTTTAAGGCTGTTGCTGCTTGCAGTGGAATTTTGTCCAATTCTATTTCTAGGGAATCCTCTTCCTGAATTATCTTCCAAGGTTGCAGAATCTTATGCTCACTAACATCAGGTATGTATGAAGCCAGAACAACCCAGTCGCCAATCTTAACTTCTCCCACCTGCTTCCAGAACGTGGTTCGACTTGCTGGTTCAAAGCAAACTATTCTTGTTTCTGGAGTGGCCCCAAGCTCTTTACCTATAGAAGTCCTCAACCTTACTACATCTTTTGGAATTATCCTGTAGTAGTTTATGGCATGCCCATAAACTAACTGCTCAAGAGCAACACCTGAAAAAAGCAGTATTCCCCCCTTGCGCCTGGATAAAAGGTGGATTTCCCTTGCAATTGGAACGAGCATTTCCCTTTTTCTAGTACTCAAGGCCATTTCAATTGAAACATCCACCGCAGCTTTCCCATGACGCATCTCTTCTTCAACTATCTCGCTGATTCTTCTCGGTCCTGACGCTGTGATAACAAAGGAATCAGCACTTACGCACAGACCTGCAGCTGTGCTACCCCTGCCGGAAGTGTAAAGACCCCTGGGAGCAAGTCTTGCTACATACTTCAGCAGCTCGCTCTTTCCTGTATTGTGGGATATTATACCGTTCGCTATGAACCTATGGACCTGGGGTACTTCAATATCAAATACGTCCATGGGTTGCTCCGAACCAAGAACTCTTTCTACCCTCTCGAATATTATTGGGTCGCCTTTTCTATGCCTGAAATATTTCGCTTTATTTCTCAGCATATCCGAAAGCAGAAGTGCATCTTCTCCACTCACTTCAAGTTCACAGCCAGACACCCTGCCATGTATTGAGAATCTTAGCAACAGCATCTGCAAGTCTCTGAGAAGCTCAATATTAGAATCCCTGATTACAAACCTCTCATCAGAGTTATCAAACAACCATCTGAGAAATTCCTTTACAACTCTGTTTCCTGACTTCAAAATGCCGTCAGGAACTCTGTGATTTGCGACTTCGTGGAGAGTTTCCGAAACCTGCATGCAATTATATTCAACGACGTACTTACCATCTATCTCTTTGACCTGATACGGAAGAAGGTTGAATGTCTTTTTCACACTTTCTATCATTTTATCCCTGATATCAACGTTGCCTGCCGTGAAGCCGAAATTTCCTGATTTGACATCTACCCATCCATGAGCAAGCATATACCCAAGAAACGATGCAAGCCTTCTATCATAGAATCTTGGATACTTGATTCCATTCTCTCCTTTTTGGAACCCTGTACTAACCAGACTTCTGATGCTGCATGGAATCCTGCTGACCACTGCAATCATATCTCCTTCCTTCAGCTGGTCGAGTCTCTTCCATACCATCCTTCCATTCTGCAGAGCAAGCAATGGATGATTTGGTGTACCCTTGACACTTCTGCCAGACTCCGTCACTACTTCCATAACCCTCTGGTTTCTGTATGCATGAAATACAGTTGCTCTTGCCTTTTTATCACAGTCCACCATCACTTCCAAGTTTAAAGGCTGCAGATGTCTTTTCCCAAGCTCCTGTATCTTTACTATAGCACCATCTGCCAGCACAACCCTTTCATCGCCGATAAGGCAGCCCGGGTCTCCGACGATAAGAGCATTGATATCTCCTCTGAGAGTTGTGCCGTCAGGAAGTATTCTCTGAGGGGCTCCTGCCACAAGGAGTAGGGCTGCTTCCTTTTCAGCCTCCATCCCGTATATTGCTGGAGCAATTGACTTGACCAGGTCGTCGTATGCTCTGGGCGACTCCGCTATTCTTCTTATAGCTGCTTCGTCTTCGGGTGTTATCTGTATCTGCTCCAGCTCCTTTCCTCTTACGTCTATATAGTTAGCATCAAGCCTTGTCCTGAAAGTGCTCTGCCTGCCAGCTCCTATTCCACTCTCAGGCTCCGCCCTGACTATACCCGTTATTACAATTCTGTCTCCAGGCCTTGCCCTGTTAACCAGGTCTCCAAGAAGTTCTGCATCTATCGACTGAGGCAGTTGACCGGGAGGAAGCTCTTCAGGCAATTCCTGCAGCCTTATCACCTGATAATCAGTGAACCTGCTTAGCTTGGTTTCCAGCCTGAATTCTCTGCCCTCATTGCATTCTGAGCATTTATCAGGTTTTTTCAAGCTACCAGTTGGTTGAGGCACGTATGTAATGTGTTCATTAGGACAGGCATATGCTGCTATAACAACTCTTGGCTTGATTTCAGACGTCCTCACGACCATTCCGTTTATGGCGACAAGCCTGTCAAGATATTTCGCAGAGACGCCTCTGAGAGGCAGCTTATCTATGAGCCCAGCTATTCTTACCTGAAGCTGTTTCTCTATCGATTCAGCATATGCAAGGTTCTCTGTCCTGACTACCTGAATTGCAGCTTCCTTGAAGAATGATAGAATTCTGTCCGGATTCTCTATCAGTGCAGTCGCAAGCTCCGTATCGAAGGAAAGCAAGTCCTCATAATCTACTACAACAGATACCTGACCATCAGCAATCATTCTGTCAATTCTGGCTATGTATTTGTTGCTGCCGTCAGCAGATTTCCAGCTTCTCAAAAAGAGGTCGAACTGCTCACTTATTGTGCCAGCTGACTGGTTTCCCATTGGTCAATCGCCTCCTGTAACTGTCTCCCTCCAAAGGGATATCATGCTCTTAATCTGCCTGAAAAGTGCAAGTTCCTCTGGAGATAGAAGCTCGTGAGGCTCTGGCTGAGACGTATAACCTGCCAGAGTTACCATTTTGACCAGCCTCATGGTCATCAGGCTGCTTGCGGTTGAAAGCACTTTCTGGTAGTGCTGGTCTTGCCCTTCTTTCCTTCTGAGAGCCATGAGGTATCTTTTCAGCTTGAGGTAAAAGTCTCCTCTTATAGGCGAAAGCTGGGTCGGTCCCTGAAGCTTCTCCCTCTGAAAAGCCTTGTAAAGCTCACCTTCTACATTCTCCTCTGTCCTTTCGACAAGACTTTCTTCTTCAAGGACTTCGGCAACCCATCTGGGGACCTCGGCGGTAGCCCCTTCCTTCATTTCAGGGAGGCTGAAGCTAGTCAGCTTCGCTTCAGGAACCCTCTTTTTCGCTGTAACCTTCACTGGAGCAAGTAGAAAAGAGGCTTCCCTATCCCTCATGTAGGCCCTGAAGTGTTCCATTATGTCCCCTGCCATTTAACCATCATACCACATAACCCAGATAGGTAAACAATAAATGTCTTTTTGGTTAAAGTGAGACATATATATTTTTCCAAGACTCGCTAGAGTACTTACAATGAGTTTTTGTCTTCCTAAGCCTTTGCTTTCTGCACATCTTATTAAGCAGAGCTTCAAGCTTTCTGACGAGGAAGAATTTGAGCAGTGCTGAATCACTCATGTGGTCAGAAAAGTACAGACCAAAGCAATTATCAGACCTAGTCGACCAGAAAGACATAGTGGAAAGGTTACAGGCCATGCTGAAGAAGCCAGAAGAATTGCCTCATATGCTCTTTACAGGTCCTCCGGGCTCTGGAAAGACAACCATAGCTTTGATAGTGGCAAGGACTCTGCTGAAGGATTACTGGAAGGATTTCACTCTTGAGATGAACGCAAGCGACGAAAGGGGAATTGATGTTATCAGGGAGAAGATAAAAGTCTTTGCCAGTCATGTAGACAGAAGGGCTGGCATCCCTTTCAGAATAGTACTTCTCGACGAAGCAGACAGCCTTACCCATGATTCTCAGACAGCTCTCAGAAGAATAATGGAAGAGTTCTCCTCAGGAACCCGATTTATACTTACAGCAAATTATGCTAGCGGCATCATAGAGCCGATACAGAGCAGATGTGCAGTATTCAGGTTTGTCAGGATCCCAAAAGAGGATGCAGTTTCACACCTTGAGATGATCTGCCAGAAGGAGAAGGTCAAATATGAAATCAAAGCTATAGAACATATTTATGAACTCTCAGCAGGCGATATGAGGCAGGCTATAAATCAGCTTCAGGCTGCAGCTTCTCTAGGCAGTGTAGATGAATCGAACGTAAAGAGAATAGTTGGAGTTTCAAAGAGAAGTAGTGTGAAGGAAATGGTTCAGCATGCAGTAAAAGGAGAGTTTTCGAAAGCAAGAGAGCAGCTGGTTGAACTGCTTTCAGTCTATGGGATATCTGAGAGAGATATGCTCAGGTACATTTATGAAGATGCTACATCGATAAAGTCGTTAGACCAGATAGAGCTGGCCAGAATAATGGCAGAATACGATTACAGGTTGATAAACGGTGCACATCCTGAAATCCAGTTAGCTGCACTTCTGGCAGAGCTCTCACGACTTGAAAAAAACCCAAGGGAGTAGAATTACGATGAGCATAATACCTCGTGGCATGAGAGACTATCTGCCTGAAGAAACCGAAAGGTTTGAGAGAATAAGAGACGAATTCCGCGAAGCCTGCAGGCTGTATGGCTTCAGGATGATGGAGCCATCACCTTTGGAAATGCTTTCTACACTCGAGGCAAAGAGTGGGCCGGCTATAAGAGATGAAATCTATCACTTCAGGGACAAGGGGGGAAGGGAAGTAGGCCTAAGGTTTGACCTTACGGTCGGGCTGACTAGAATAGCGTCATCAGACAGAGCCGCCCCTTTGCCGATAAAATTGGCCAGCTTTGCAGGAGTATTCAGGTACGATGAGCCCCAGCATGCAAGATATAGGTGGTTTTACCAGTGGGATACAGAAATCTACGGATCGCCAAATATTGAAGCTGATGCAGAAGTAATTGAGTTCACTGCCCGCTTTCTGAGCAAGTGTGGTCTAAAGGACTATGTGATAAAGATAGGGGACAGAGGCATAGTTCAGGAGTTTATCCAGAAGCATACTGGCAGGAATGAAGAAGATTCGATAGAGCTTATGAGGGCTCTGGATAAGGTTGACAAAAAGGCTACAGAACAGCTGGTTACTGAATATGCAGAAAAAGGATTCAAGGTTGACGAAATACAGCAGGTTTTATCTTTCGGCAAGCTTGAAGGAAAGAGTGATGAAGTCCTGCAGGACTTGAGAGACTTCGGGCTAAAATCTTCAGAAAGGCTAGAGAACCTGATTTCACTGCTGAATTCATCGCATGTAAGGCATGAAGTCAGCATGAAGATAGTCAGGGGTATAGATTACTACACGTCAATAGTATTCGAAGCCTTTGATACAAGCAGAATGGACCTAGGTTCAATAGCTGGGGGAGGAAGGTTTGATAATCTTGCCAGAATATTTGGAAGAAACGACTTACCTGCCACCGGCGTTGCTGGAGGAGTAGATAGGTTGATGCTTGCACTTGAGCATACTGATGTGAAAAAGCAAAGCATAGCTCTTTATGTAGCTTATACAGGGAATATGCTGAAAGAGGCAATAGCGATAGCTACAAAGCTGAGAGATGCAAACATACCTGTGCAGATGGACCTGCAGAGGAGGAATCTTTCGAAGCAACTTGAAGCTGCCTCAAGGATGGGAGCAAAATATGCTGTTATGGTTCTTCCCGAAGAATACTCAAAGAATTATGTTGTGGTTAAGAATTTCGTCGAAGGTAAAGAAGAGAAGGTCGATACTGAATTACTATATTCATATTTAGCTGGTAAACTCTAGCGCAACTTCATTTTTCAACCTCAAAGGCGGTTGAGATGCCTTGCCCGACGCCTATGCACATTGTAGCCAATCCATACTTTGAATGACTTCTGCTCATTTCATGAATAAGTGTTGTAGCTATTCTGGCACCGCTGCAACCTATCGGATGGCCCAGAGCTATTGCCCCACCGTTAGGGTTCAGTCTGCTTTTTTCCAATTCAGGCATCTCAATAAAGCATGCAAGGACTTGCGCTGCGAAAGCTTCGTTCAGTTCTACAACGCCAAAATCGCTCATATCCAGCCCTGTTCTTTCAAGAATTTTTCTTGTAGCAGGTACAGGACCTATTCCCATGTAACTGGGGTCAACACCAACATTTGAACTTGCTACATATTTAGCTACAGGCTTTAGCCCCAGAGAGTCAGCTACTTCTCTGGAAGAAAGAACAAGTGCAGAGGCTCCGTCGCTTATCTGTGAAGAATTCCCGGCTGTAACAGTTCCCCCTTTCCTGAATACTGGCTGGAGTGATGATAACTTCTCAAATGAAGTATTTCTTCTTGGCCCTTCGTCTTCGTTTACCGATTCTGAATCTACTTTGACAGGTACAATTTCATCCCTGAATCTGCCAGAGTCAGTTGCTTCTATAGCTCTCCTGTGACTCATCAGAGCAAACTCGTCCTGTTTCTCTCTGCTTATCCTGTACTTTTCTGCCAGATTCTCTGCTGTTTCACCCATTTCGTACGTTGGATAACTAGCTGGCCACCTTGGATTTACAAACCTCCATCCTATGGTTGTATCGACCAGCTTCATCCCTCCCCTTGGGAAGCCCTTTTCCGGCTTCAGAGTTACCAGTGGGGCTCTTGTCATGCTTTCAACCCCGCCTGCAACTACAATCTTTGCTTCCCCCGTCATTATGCTCCTAGCAGCCATGTTAATCGCCTCAAGTCCTGAGCCGCACAGCCTGTTGACAGTCACTCCAGGGACAGTATGGGGAAACCCTGCAAGTAAGACAGCCATTCTCGCAACGTTTCTGTTGTCTTCCCCTGCCTGATTTGAACAGCCGATTATAACGTCATCAACCAGGGCAGGCTCTAACCCTGCTCTTCTGACAGCCTCAGCGATAACAAGTGCTGCCAGGTCATCAGGCCTGACAGTGCTGAGCTTTCCACCATACTTGCCAACCGGCGTTCTGACTGCAGAAAGTATTACGGCTTCGTGAAAAACATCATCTTTCATTTTTATTCTCCGCTGAATGAGGGTTCCCTCTTTTCAAAGAAACTCTTTACGCCTTCAAGGTGGTCCTTGCTCCTTCCTGCTATACCCTGCAGGTACGCTTCATAATCAAGCATTTCATCTAGAGAACTGAATAAGGATTTGTTGATTGCTCTCTTTGTCAGTTCAAGGGCTTTGGTAGGACCTTTTGCAAGGTTTCTGGCTAGACTTTCTAATTCGTCTCTGAATTTATCATCAGGATAGACTGCGTTGATCAGATGAAGCTCAAGTGCCTCCTTTGATTTTATCGGTTTGTTCATAAAACAGAGCTCTGTCGCTTTGGAAAGCCCCACATTCTTTACCAGCCAGTAAACCGTTCCTGAATCAGGAACAAGTCCAACCCTGCTAAATGCCATATGAAATGACGAAGATTCGGCAGCAACTCTCATGTCACAAGAAAGTGCTATCCCTATTCCCGCTCCTGCTATCACTCCGTTTATGCCTGCCAATACAGGCTTGTTCATTCTTCTTATTCTTAATATCAAAGGGTTGTATTTGTTCCTGAGAGTCGATTCCAGGTCAAGTGCTTTTCCCTCTTCATATCCTTTCTTATTCTCATTAAGGTCCTCACCTACTGTGAAGGCCCTCCCCTGACCTGTTAGTACAACTACCCTAACACTTCTATCGGATTCCGCATTCTTTAACGCAGTGAGCAATTCTCTGCCCATAGATGCATCGATAGCATTTAGAACTTCGGGCCTGTTCATGGTTATGTACATGACAGAATCCCTGACTTCGCTCAGCACAGTGCCTGTTTTGCTCATCTGCCATTACCTCCCCCTGAAGTTGGGCTTTCTCTTCTCTATGAATGCATTCATACCTTCCTTCATATCTTCAGTCGAGAAGAGCATGAAGAAATGCTTCCTTTCAAAGTCAAGGCCTTCGTTAAGGCTCGTTTCGTAAGCCTTGAGCACAGCTTCTTTGGCCAGCCTCACTGCTACAGGTCCCTTTGACGCAATCTCCATTGCAATCTTCTTGGCTTCAGTCAGATAAACTTCCTGCGGTACAACCTTGTTAATCAGCCCATAGCCCTTTGCCTCTTCAGCAGTTATCATATTACCAGTCAGCACCATTTCCATAGCCTTGTGTTTTCCAACTATTCTTGTCAACCTTTGCGTCCCTCCTCCCCCAGGCATCACTCCTATGTTTATCTCAGGCTGGCCCAGCCTCGTTCCTTCTGCAGCAATCAATATGTCACAGCTCATCGCTAGCTCTAGCCCACCCCCCAGCACATACCCGCTCAATGCAGCAACGATCGGCTTTGGATAGTGCCCTATCTTGTCCCACAGAGGGAAAAAATGCCTTGTCTTGACCAAATCGACTGTGCTCAGCCCGACCATCTCCTTTATGTCAGCTCCAGCAGAAAATGCTCGTTCATCTCCCGTAATGACCAGGCATCTTACTTCATCATCCTTTTCCAGTTCAGTCAGTGCATCGACGAGCTCACTCACCATCTTACTGTTGAGAGCATTCATCGCTTCAGGCCTGTTCAACTTTATGATTGCTATCGGTAATTCTTTTGTCACTTGCAGTTGGGTAAAATCCATGTGCCATAGTTTGAAAGTGGAAGGTAAAAAGTATATCGTATCAGCTTTCTATTTTCTCGTACAGTATCATTTCGCTCTGCTTCTTAAATCCTGCTTCCTTCATCGCCCTGGTAAGGGTGATAGATTTTGGAAGCAAGGACTCAACAGTCCCAGCATAGGATGATACCTTTTTCAGCATCTCCTTCATTAATGTGCTGTCTCCCCATGCAAAATTAAGCTGATTGAATTTCTCGGCATTTTCACTCTTTCCATACAGCAGAAATGCAAAACGGTTGTCTTTGGTATTGTAATGCAATTCGAATTTTCTGAATACATTCATTATTCCATTTTCTAAAAATGACCTCATTGTCCATGAATCAAAGAAGAATCCTTTAGCAAGTTTGAATTCTTTGCTCCTAAGCAGAGACTTTTCTGCCAAACTGTAGGTTTTTTCATCAGCAATCGCTCGAGTTGCTTTTTTCATTTGACTTTCAAGTTCAAATCCGTTAAAAATGCCTACTTTCTTAAAATTCATCTTTCTGACCTGTTTGTGAGCTGGCTTGTTCGCTATATGACTCAGAAGCCTGAACTTTCTTATTCCCATCCTTCTTGCGTAGTTCATGGCCTCCTCTCCTAGCATTGTTGCAAAGCCTCTTCCTCTGTATTCCGGTCTTATTCTTACTCCTTCAAGCCAACCTACGCCTTCTTCAAGAATTCTGATGTGGTTCATTCCAACCACCTTTCCCCCTAACTCCAGAACAAACATCTTTCCTCTGTTATCTGCTAACCAGCTATCCCATACTTCAGGTATGTAATCGCCCCAAGGCCAGGTATTCCTTACGAATTGCATCACTTCTTCTCTGTCTCTTTCCCTAGCAAACCTGACAACAACATTCAAAGTTAAATTTCTCTTGTCATGGGTAACCCTTATAAGAGTTCTCTATGTTCACCTTAACAACTTGAGTCAGAAATCCCCTCTTAACATATTTCCAGGAAACTGGGATGTAGAAACGATGCAGCTGCTGAAAGCTTACGAATTATGGTTTCCTCAAAATTGGAGCCCTGTGGAACTTCCCTGGGAAGAGCTCGATTCCAAGAACTTCGACAAAGATGCAGCTCTTGCTCAGGCATACTGGATGTCTAAGCTGGCGCTCTTCGAAAAGTCAGGAATAGGAGCATTCGGACTTGCTGCTTTGCAGGCAGGAAGATACAACATGGAAGACCCTACAAAGAAGTTTCTTGCAGCAGTAACATACGATGAATGCAGGCATGATGAAGTCTGCAGAAGAGCCTGCAGCAAGCTGTGTCCGAACTTCCCTTACAGGTATAAGCCTGATAATGAACTGGAAGAGAAAGCCCTGAGAAACATTATGGCGCTTTATGATAATGGTAAGAGGTACTGGTCTGCGTTCGAAGAAGCATGGCAGAAGTATCCTCTTGAGCTCATCTTTTCAAGCTTCTTCTTCGCAGAGATAGGGGCACAGCTTATCTTCAGCAAGGTTGGGGAAGGCTCAAAACTCGAGGTCTACAGGAAGTCTTTTACAAACATAACAAGAGATGAATCAAGACATCTCACAGGCACTATGGCAATGCTAGGAAAGCTAGCTTCGAAGATGAACGATAAGCAGAAGCTGATGATAACTAGACAGATGAAACACGGCTTTATCTACTTATCCCCTCTCCTTTTCAAGCCTGTAGGGGACTTCTGGGAATTACCGCAGGATTTTCAGCAGGTAGATTCAAAACTTGAGGAGCTTGCTGCGGATTCAGGTCTTGGAGTCCCTTCCGTCGAAGATAGAGCAGAAGCATGGGTTGCTGCAATAGAGAAGCACAGGTCAAAGCTCGAAGAAATGGGAATATCAATACCAAAGATAGAAGAGATAGGTCTGGATGGCGTAGATATCAGTGTAAAGAAGGGCGACAGTATAATAGCTGCGCCTCTCTGAAACCTAGGACAAGAGTTCTTCCTTCATCATCCCCCTTGTAACTCCGTAATATGAATCAAGGATAATAGATGAGAGCATTATCAGTATGCTTGCTACAAAGAAAGTTATAGAGTACCCTAGGTAGAAAGATATGAAGCCAGATGCAAGAGCCCCTGCAAGAAGAGCCAACCCATTAAAAGAGCTCCAGACTCCGAGCATACCTCCCTGCTTTCCAGGTGGTAGAGCCTTGAAGAGAAGTGTATTCAGATTAACGTTAATGTAGACAAATGCAGAACCGAGCATGCTGTAGACAAGAAGAGTTGTGAAAAAGACATCTTTACCAAAGACAAATATGGCAAATGCGGCAGCTATCATCATTCCGAGAGACCTGAATAGTAATGCGTTGCTAGCAGTAAGATGCGAAACTCCACCTTTGAACCTTTGAATTATCACCCTGGACACTATGGCATTGACTATTATGATGTACATAGAAAGAAAGAATATTGAGGAATCGGAGAGGCTGTTTTCCTTCAAGTAAGGAGTGTACGAAGTAAAGAAGAGGTTTGCTGAAGCATTGAAGAGCATGGATGCCAGGAAAATTACTGGCAGCTCCCTCGTCAGGCTCTGCCTTGCTGACCTGATTACGGAAAGGAAGTCTGAATATTTGGGCGGTCTTAGGAAGATGAGGGGTATCTGGCCTATCCTTGCCAGAAAACCCTGAGCGGTTAGAACCATAGCTCTTCTTTCAACTGTCACTTTAGCGTCTTTCACGAAAGCTGCAGCAATTAGGACTGATGCTGCAGAAAAGCCGATGCATGCGAGGGAAAATGTGTGGAGAGGAAAGTAAAGAACCCAGGGAATCCCAGTTGCAGCGCCGATTATCTGACCGATAAAAGTATACCAGTTCTGGCTCGTGTAACCCTTTCCCCATTCCTCCTTCGGAAGTTTCTCCATCAGCAGCAGGTTAATCGATGGTGATAGCATGCCTACTGAATGCGCTACTAATGCGTAAAACGCAATTACCTGCAGAACAGATGAGGAGAAATATAGCCCCACTCCCGCAGCCAGCAGCAAGAGGCATCCTGCAAGTATGACTACCCTTCTCTTCCCTGTTGCGTCGCACACATAACCCCATAACAACGGGGCTGGAATCAGTGCCAGGTTGTAAACGACAGCGGCATATCCTATCTGAACAACATTCCCTCCGAGGGCAAGTATCTGCAGCGGCACATATACAGAGATGGCCTGAGTGACTGCGTTGAAGGGAACTAGCACAGTCAGCCAGTTCAGACTCTGTTGCTGGGGCTCCCCTCTATCACTGTTTAAGTCTAAGGCTTTAATACCGAACCTTTTGGCGCCAGGGTAGAATGTCATTCGCGCGTGACAGGGGAGATATCAGGAATATCAGGTATTTGCTTGCAATTGCAGCATCTGGCCTGCTGACAGGAACTCTTCTGAGCATATTTTACTATTCTTTCAATTATTTGTGGAGCAAAGTTATGCCCGTTATGCAGAGTTCAAGCAGGTTCATATTTTTGTTCACCATGCTGGGCCTTGCATTATCGTTCATTCTCATATATTCTTTCACCCCATCCAGATTTACTCAGAGCGGGACCCATGTAATTCTTGAGAAATACCACCTCAACTCTGGTCAGATAAATGCAAAGGAAACCACTGTCAACGTTTTTGCTTCTTTCTTCACTTTAGCCCTAGGTGGGGCAGCTGGACTTGACGGACCTAGCGTTGTTTTAGGAGGAGGAATATCGTCTATTTCTTCCCGTATCATGAAGTTTCCTACCGATATGAGAAAGAGGAATTTTCTGGCTGGAGTTGCAGCAGGGTTAGCCTCAATATTCAAAGCACCTTTGACAGCGATACTGTTCGCCCTTGAAATTCCTTACAAAAGGGACCTGGAGAGAGAGGCATATGTGGAAGTTGCCATTGCTGCTGTTTCTTCATATCTGATAACTGTTACCCTGCTGGGTCCTCAGAGCATATTTGGTGTTTCAGTGTCTATACCTCAGCTGAGATTATCTACAATAGCGACAACCATACTTTTGGCTCTTATATGCGGAGCATATGCATTCTTTTTCGTCAGAACCTACAATCTGGCTGATGCTCTGGCAAAGAGGTTCTTTGTCAGGGGAGGGTTTGGCCTTCTTCTTTTGGCAGGAGGTCTTCTGCTTGGAGCAATAGGTTATCTTGATTTTAATTCACTAGGCCCAGGCTACAATGTTGTCTACCTGCTGGTCAGTGGAAGCGGTGCCTATACTTTAACAGGTCTTGCTCTGCTGCTGGTGTTGAGGCTACTATCCACAACCATAACGCTTAACTTTGGAGGTACGGGAGGGCTTCTCATTCCTTCAGTGGTGGAGGGCTCTGTCATTGGTTCAATATTTTCTCTGGTTCTCTTTGGCAATATAAACCCTCTTTATGTTGCTGTTGGAATAGCTGCTATGATAGCTGCAAGTCACAAGGTCATACTTACGCCTATAGCGTTTGTAGCAGAAACGCTTGGGCCTGCCGTAATAGTGCCTGCAGTTCTGGCATCGGTATTCAGCAACTTTGTTTCAGGAGCACAGTCTTTCTTTCCGACTCAGCCTTACAGCAAGTACAAAGAGGAAGAGCTTGCCCTTGAAAGGATCTACGGCAAAGTTGCGAAGTCTGCACCGTCAATTCTTGCAGCACTTACTGCAGCAGATGTTATGACCAGGAACCCAATAGCTATTAGCGGGGAAGATACGCTTGAAGAGGCATTGAAGGTCTTCGAAAAAGTTCCTTACAGGGTCTTGCCAGTAGTTGACAGTTTCGGAAGACCTATCAGTACAGTTAAGCTGGAAGATATAGCTAGTGCGCCCTCCAGACTTCTAAAGATGCAGGTTTCTACCATGTATTCAGAAATACCTCTGACTGTATCACCTTCGACTCCTCTGGAGGATATAATTAAGACAATAATCGAAACAGGAAAGGACCACGTATTTGTGGTAGATGAGGATTACAGGCTTGTAGGGGTTATAGCAGCAATAGATATAGCGAAGAAGCTTGTGCACTACTACAGCGTCTACTGATACTCAAGTATGCTTAAGGCCACATTTTTCACACTGAATTACTGCTGGAACAAAAAAGTGTCCGCCAAAATACGGTGATGGAGACTGATAACCAGCAGTAGCCAGTTTATGCTTTGTCTCCTCTTTGCACCTTGGACACCATACATCCTCGCTGAAGAATGGAACAGGCTTTCCTTCCTCTCCCTTGAGCCACGGTTTCTCTGCCATGGTTTTGATTTACAATAGTCAATATATTAAACCTTATTCAGTTGATAGAATATGGAAAGAGGATAAAGATTAGTCTTTTTAAGCTCAAAGTATGGATGCATATATTTTATCAGCTGCAAGGACCCCTATAGGAAAGTATGGTAAAGCATTTCTTGGCGTTTCACCTCAAAAGCTGGGTAGCATAGCTTTGAAAGAGGCTGTGAAAAGAGCGGGAATAGCTCCAGAGGAAGTTGAAGAGGTAATAGTTGGTAATGTTCTGCAAGCAGGTCTGGGGCAAAACCCTGCCAGGCAGGTTGCGATAGCTGCTGATTTTCCCTACTCTGTCAATGCCTTTACTGTGAACAAGGTATGTGGCTCTAGTCTGAAGGCTGTTATGATAGGAGCCCAGGCGATAAAGGCTGGAGATTCTGATATTGTTGCTGCATGTGGTATAGAGAGCATGAGCGAAGCGCCTTACCTGATAAAGGGGGTCAGGTTTGGTTTGAAATATAACGATTCAATACTATATGATGAAATGATATTAGACGGGTTGCTTGATGCATACTATAAAGTTCATATGATCCAGACGGGTGAAGAAATAGCAAAGAGGTACAATCTTAGCAGGGAAGAGATAGATACTTTTGCATATGAATCTCATATGAAGGCACTTGAAGCCACAAGAAATGGTCGCTTTAGACAGGAAATAGTACCTGTAGAGGTGTCGGGAAGGTTAATTGCTGAAGATGAGTGTATAAGGCCTGATACAACTCTTGAAAAGCTATCTCTGCTGAAGCCTGTGCTTCCAAACGGCAAATATGTAACTGCAGGCAATGCGTCCCAGCTGAGCGATGGTGCAGCCTGTGTGATTCTGGCAAGTGAGCAGGAAGTGAAGAGGAGAAAGGTCGAACCCATTGCTAAAGTGGTTGCATATAATTCGGTCGGTATAGACCCGATGAGGGTTATGGAGGCTCCCATACCAGGAGTCAGGAAGCTTGTTGAGAAAGTTGGTATTTCTATCGACGATGTAGATGTTGTGGAGCATAATGAAGCGTATGCTTCAGCCAGCATTGCAGTAAGAAAAGAACTTAACATAGATGAATCCCGGTTCAACATACATGGCGGTGCAGTTGCATTAGGCCATCCGCTGGGAGCGAGCGGGGCAAGAATACTTACAACTCTGCTTTACAACCTTATGGAGAGAAAGGGAACATATGGTATTGCAACTCTCTGCCTGGGTGGAGGTAATGCCGTTAGCATGCTCGTCGAAAACATGAAGTGATAACCAGAAAATTTCTGTTAACCTCTGATAATATAAAATAAACTGTAATTTTGTATAGCATTAATCTTTTTAATATAGAAAAGCTGACATAAGTTCAATTTTATTTTTGCCAATTAGTAAAGCTTATATAAGAGATGGGCATTTCGTTGAATCTCGATAACGATGGGTGAACAACCTGTCGCAGGTGAAAAACTGTTCGTTAGAAAAGCAACTGGATTAGTCCGGGAGATAGGTCTACTTACATCCATACTCATTGTACTGAGCTTTACCATAGGTCTAGGATGGCAGAAGAGGGTCTTTCAGTTCTCAGGGCCAGCAATCGTTCCTTCAAACCAATACTTCCTAGGAATAAACCCGATGGTGATGGCATTCCTGCTTGTAGGAGTAGTTATTCTCTTTTCAATCTATGCTTTTGGCGCGCTGACTGCAGCAATGCCGAGGTCAGGAGGAGGGTATGTTGCAATATCCAGGGTTCTACATCCGTATTTAGGCTATATGGGTGCATGGTTCGAATTTCTCTCAACAGCCATTTCTTTCGGTCTCATTGCAGTGGCAGTGATGGAAGTGGTTGTATTTCTATTCCCATCACTTATAGGCTTGAACAATTCATTCTGGACTGAAGGTAATCCTGTTACAGCAGAAGCTGCGCTTATCGGCATAGGACTGATAGTTGTAGCAGTCTTCACTGTAATTGCAATGTTCGGGGTAAGCCTGACTGGCAAGTTGCTTCAAGTTCTTTTCTGGATACCAGCTATACTAACAGTTGGGGTCTATGCTCTCCTTGTCTCATCATCACCACAAGCACTTACTGCTGGGCTGAGCAAGCTTTTTGGTATATCTGACCCAACTGCAGTCACAAACTATGCATTGGCACATGGCATGGCCACAAGCTTCACTGGAGGTTACTGGGGTTCTGTCTTCGTAGCAATATTAGGTGCATACTGGGCGTATGAGGGGTACGCTGCATCTACATTTGTTGCAGGTGAAGTAAAGGAAGCTAACAAGAACCTACCAAGGTCTCTATTCATTGCGGCTCTTGTCATCATAGTAGTCTACACAACAGCCTCAACCCTTCTTTACAGGTCTGCATCTTCTGTAGGAGTAGTCACCACTTCAAACGGTAATACGTATTCATTCTTCGATGCTTGGGCATGGCTTTCATATGGAGGAGGTAGCGTCGGCGTAGGAGACCTTAACCACGCAATGAGTGCATCTCTACCCAGAGCCTGGCTGCCTTTCGATGCAGCTGCAATTGCGGCAGGAATAGGAGCTGGGTGGTTTGTGCCATTCCTGGTCATATTCGCTCTATTCTGGGTGACGAACGATATTCCTCCATTCATATTGACAGCATCGAGAATAATATTCGCAATGTCTTTCGACAGAATCCTACCATCAAAGCTTGCTGATATAAACGAGCGCTTCCATTCGCCTATCTGGGCGGTTGCGTTTACTGGGATAATAGCCATTGTGGGAGTGATAGGCGAGGCAGAGGGAGACTATGGAGTGATAAGCTCATGGAGTCCGGGCTTGGGGCTCGTGCTCTCTACAGGCGTTCCAACAACAGACCTCTACGACATGACATTCTTTGCACTCTTTGCTTTAGCTGCTGTAGTGCTTCCATTCAGAAGAAAGGACATTTACGAAAGGTCACCGTTTAAACCTTCATTGGGAGGATTTCCAATACTGGCATTAGTGGGCCTTATAGCATTCATAGGTAATCTAATTCTTGCAGGTATTGAAATCTATACGCCTTACGGCTATGACTTCAAAGATGCAAGTTTATCATGGGCCGTATCAGCTTCTGCAGCTCCGCTCTGGACTACTGTGGGAATAGCTGTATTCCTTACTATATTCTATCTAGCATACAAGAACTACAGCAAGTCAGCTGGAGTCAATTACCAGACAATCTACACTGAAATACCACCGGAGTAAAACCTATTTCCCTGTTCCAAAATCATTATTTTTAGATATGTTTCTAACCCCAGAGCTAGACTTCCTTGGAAAGCTTGAGCATGAGATTATGGAAGGCAACGGCAGATGGATAGCCGACTTCAGTGAATCGTTCAGGAATGTAAGGGTTAAGGGAAAAGCCTTTGACATGTTCATCAGAGGTTCAACAAGAGGGAGAAGCGGTTATTTCTTTTCTGCATTGCTATCAAAAACCATGCTTCCAGCCTATGCAGCAAGCTGCTTCGTCAGAGTTGTCAACAGGGAAAAACCTCTGAGTATGGAGGAGCTGGAAAATTGCTTGGAAGTAATTCACAAATATGTAAGGGATAGCGAAGCAAAATGGTCTCTTCTGTTATTGGTATTTTCTGTGAAGCCCCCAGAATGGATAAAGCAGAAGGTCCTGAATCTGAACGATAACGTGGTAGGAGTGGCTATGGTGGACCTTCAGACAATGGAGACCTTCAACGACCAATCCTTCATAGGTAGAGCAGCAAACAGGTTGATACCTAAGAAATGGAAATACAGGGGCCCTGAATCTAGAGAGCTACCTGAATTATCTCCTGTTCTTGAAGGACGAAATCTAAACAAACTTGCACTGATATTCGGAGCATCTTTAGCTGCTTTCACAGTCCTTTCTTTCATAATAGCGGGGCTGACAACTGGTTCTTTCATGATAAGCAGGTTAAGCCTAATATTCAACCTGATAGTTTCAATATTCATTACTATTGCATATTCAAGAGGAAGATATCATAACAGGCTAGAGATAAAGGATAGGGAGATAATAGTAAAGTTAGGAAGAAGTCCTCCTGCATCTTTGCGCTTTTCAGATTATGACTTGATATCTCTTGTCTCCACCGGCCCGGGCTCCTTTGCAGTAAGAATGTACTCATCTTCAGACCATTCTGAATATGTTGATATTCCAGTATCTTCAGTAAAGGCTGATGCAAGCATATTTCGATGGACTGCCATGGCAAAAAGCAACCATGGCCTGAACAGGTTCTCAACCCTTTAAATTATCCTTCAATTCTCTGAAGTCTGCTTATCTTTCCGTCTTCAAAGTCTATGAGAAACGCCTTGAGCAGACCTTCAGCGTATTCGCTACCGGGATTGACGCATACCGTCCTTCCTATCTTGTACATGCCAGGACTTTCGTGTATATGTCCATGCAGGCCTATCAATGGCTGATACTTCTCTATCATTTTTCTGACTGCTTTTGAACCTACGGGTATCATGACAGGTCTTCCCCCCTCAACAACCACGTTGAAATTCGAATCGAGCTTTGGAGCTCTATCTATCTGACTATCATACGGAGGGACATGAAAGGCAAAGATTGCGTTTTTCATATTCTTCACGTTAGAAAGTATCTTCTCTAGCCTCTCTTCAAGTACTTCTTCTGGCGCTTCCCTTGGGCTGTTCCACGGAGTAGGATTTGACCAGCTGAAACATGCCATCTCATGCTTGTCGTCCAGCTCTATAACTTCTTCATCTGCATATATTACGTTTGGATGATTCCTCATCACCTGGTCTAGTGAAAGCTTGTCATCATTTCCAGCATTCATTATAACCTTGACATCTTTACCTACCTTTTGGGGTATTATGTCCATCCATTCCTTCAGAGATTCAGCCTCTACCTTTTCAAACACTTTCTCCACTTCTTCGGGATTTTCGTTCAGCCTCTTGTATTCTTCTTCCGTGCATACATATGGAATGTAACTGTATTTTCTTACTTCATGCTTAAAAGCCTGCAGGTCACTCTCACTTATCCTGTACCTCTGGTCCAAGAGTGTAGAGGTGTAGCTGCCATCGCCATGCTTGACTATGGGAACCATAACCTTGCCAGTCATATCCCCACCGCATAGAAGCACGTTGCACGAGAATATCTTGGCAGAGTTGAGGAATTTCCTCCACACAATATCGTTACCATGAAAGTCAGAAGCAAACAGCATTCTTGTCTTTGTCATCTTATTACTTCCTCCACAACGTTATACCACTGAGCCTTTGTTCCAATCCTTTCCCTTAACCTCCACTTGAAGGATTTCGGAGCAGCTATCAAAGCATCCTTTATAACTTTGACCCTATTATGAATCATCTGCTTTTCATTCTGTGTAAGCTGAGAATAGTTATCAACCATCTTATCCAGCTTGTCAAGGTTGAGTGTTGTTGTATACCAGAAGCCCCAATCATCTCCCAGCACTCTTGATAGATATTTGAGGTTTATTGTGTCCTTGTCTTCTTCTCCTGTTTCATGTTCAAGAAGCAGTATGATAAGGTCTTTTACATCCTTCTCATTTATCTGCACTATCTGAATCTTCTGAAGGAACAGGTCGCTTGGTGTTATCGTTGGATAGTCAAGTTTCAATCTGTCCTTCATATCTATAACATGACACATTTCGAATATATCAAAGAGTATATCGATCTGGTTCCTAGGAGTATACCATATCTGCCTTTTATGACCATGATATGCATTCACTTGCTGGTTTGGCTCATAACCTAGGGATTTCATAGTCTCCCTAACTTGCCATGACTGCTTCTTTAATCCCATGAAGTCTAGGTCGCCAGGAGCTCTGTTCAGCCTGTCAAACAGGTCCAAGTTGTTCTTCGTATGAATCCTAATTGCCACTCCTCCCATAAGCCTGAGTACTGCTTGCCTTTTCTCCGCTTCCTGTATAATCTGAAGACCCTCGCTAACAAGGCTATCGAAGTCTTGTACCACAGTCACCTATGCATTGACTATGGTTGAATAAAAGCATTGCTAATTTATGTTTATAATTGTTTTTTAGGAGCCAGTAGATAAAAATTTTTGAATAAAGCGATGTATATATCCAACAGGTTCTTTGATACTACATGAATTACGATATCAAACGTAATGTGTATCTCATCTTTCGTCCAATAAAGATATTAAATTGAATTTATGCTGATTTTAAAGCGATGGTTTCAGCAATCAGTGGAGGAGAAGAGCCAGCAAAACAGATTCTCGCAAAGCGTGTAGCTTCGGAAGTGCTAAAATGTGATGCAACGATAAGAGGTCTTGTAGTAGTCGACGAAAATGCCAAACTGCTTGCTACAGCCAGCTCCGACCAGAATGAAGGCATATCTAAAATTGACTACAGGTCGCTTGAGAACTTCGCAGCGCTGGTCAAGTTATTCATCGAGGCTGCTAAAACTGCTTCTCCGGAATTCGGGGGTATGCAGTTTATCATAGGAGCATTCAGAGGTGGAACTGTTCTTTTAATGGACCTAGCTGAGTACAGATTGTCTTTAGGTGTATATTTGGTACGTTCAGCAAACGCAGAAACAATATACTATAAGATAAAAGATACACTTGCCTCTGAGCCATGAGCAATTTCAGGCTTAGAATTGAATTATGCTAAAGCGGTTTCTGTTGCAGAATAAAGAGGTCTTTTGATTTATTCAACAGCTACTGGATTCAAAATGCTCAAGCCATCAGCACAAAACAGTACAAATTGGAACAGAATGTCTCATATGCTTACAAACGCTTAAAAGATCCCCAGCAAAGCCCAAATCGCTAAAAAGATAGATAAGGTGGATTTGATATATGCCCCGTTATAAGACCACAGCAGAAGCACTGAAGATAATAAGCAACAAGGAGCAGATTCGTAACTTTGGAGTGATAGCACATGTCGACCATGGCAAGTGCATAAGCGGAGAGTCTCTGATAACCCTTACTAACGGAGAATTACGCTCTATCAAAGAGCTTTATGAATCGCAAGGGAAAAGCCAGGAAAGAGTTCAGCTTGATAATGGAATCATGGTAGACTCTATGGACCCGAGCTCGGTTAAAATAGAAGACAGACTTGCCACTGCCATCTGGAATCTCCGGTCCAACAGCATTGTCGAAATAGAACTTGCTGACGGGAGACATGTAGCTGTCACACCAGAGCATCCTTTCTATTCACTTTCAACTTCAGGGTTCATGGTAGCAAAGAAGGCTTCAGAGATCAGACCAGGTGATTCTGTAGCAGTGGCAGGAGTATTGAAAAGCGTAGGTTCAACACTTGATGAATTGAAGCGGGAAATTTTAGCCAGTCTTGCCGAGAAAAATTGCTATTTTGCCCTCATTAACAGAGCGCTGCAAGAAGCTTTAACAGATTATATTCAGAAGGAGTCGGGCAATTTATCTAGTTTAGCAGCTAAAGAATCCAGGATAAGTCTTTCTAAGCTTCTGGCTTTGGCTGACGAGTTAGGTATTTCTGTGAATGAAATATACAATAATATAGAAGGAATTGAGTATATAACAGAAGCTGGGCAAACTACATCAGTAGCCAGATTACCAAAGACTGTCAGTGAATTTCAGGAGCTTTATTATTTGGTGGGGCTGCTGTATGGTATTAATTCATGTAGAGCAGAATTTGAAGAGAATAGGAAATTTATAGCAGAGGAGTTAAGAAGAATCTACATAAGCATATGTAGTCAAAAAGAAATAATAGGAAAGAAAGATATTATGACATCGGACAAGACAAGAAATAGCACCTTCGCCAAAATTCTGCAAGACCTATTCGAATACTCTGAGGTGGCTGTTTCCTTAACCATACCCAGACTCGTCTCGATAACCCAGAAGGAAATCCTGAAAGAATTTTTAGTAGGATTCTTCGAAGCAAATGCCTCTATACAGCCTGAAAGAGGATACATTACAGTAAGAATCGCTTCAGAAGAACTTGCCGAAAGACTTGTTTTGCTTCTTTTACGCTTTGGCATATCTTGTAGAGAGCGGAAAAAAGCATCGCTTCATAGCGTAATTATATCAGGAAACGATGTTTTGAAGTTTGAAAGGTACATAGGCTTTTCATCTCCCGCCATGAAAAAGAAGCTTAGAGAACTCGTGTCAAAGACAAGAGTGGACTGGAATACCATTCCCATAAACAGAAGAGAGCTGAGAGCAGTCAGAATTGCACTTGGACTGGATAAGGACCTTAATGGATTGCAGGAATATGCTGGTCTGGAGGATGGTAAGGAGAAAATTACTTCTATATCTCTTTCAAGAATAGTTGAACTGTTTGAAAAACAGCTACTTCGTAAAAGCAAATTATCTGAGAAAGCTTCGCTGCTTGAGCTTATCAACTCAAACAGATATGATGCAGCATATGACAATAACCCAATTACGCACGGAATAGTCAAAGCTCTTCAGGAAGATGGGCTTGTGAGGCTTACTTCAGAAGGTTTCAGAATCACTTCTCTAGGAAAAGAGATGCTTAACATCTGGCGCTCCCTGCTTGCAAACGAACCTGTTGCAATAGCCAACACAGCTTCAATATTGGCACAGTGGAAGGCGCTCTCGCAAGGCGAAGTGCAATTCAGGACAGTCAAATCTGTACATTACAAGTCAGGTGAATTCTCTGTTTATGATTTGACAGTTCCAGAGACTCACACATACCTTGCAAACGGAATAATAGTCCATAACACAACAACGAGCGACAGCTTACTAGCTGCCTGTGGAATGCTCAGCCCTACAGTTGCAGGTCAAGCATTGGCTCTTGACTACATGCCTTTAGAGCAGCAGAGGCAGATGACAATTAAGGCTGCTAACGTTACTCTTTACTATGAATATGAAGGAAAACCATACGTATTCAACATGATAGACACTCCCGGCCACATAGACTTCACTGGTAAGGTCACAAGAAGCCTCAGGGCTATAGACGGGGCTGTAGTCGTAGTGGATTCTGTAGAGGGAGTAATGACTCAGACCGAGACAGTTACAAGGCAGGCGCTTGAAGAAAGAGTTCGGCCAGTTCTTTACATAAACAAGATAGACAGGCTGGTGAAAGAGCTCCGCCTTACACCTGACAGGATGCAGTCATGGCTTGCCAACATAATAGGAGAATTCAACAACCTGATAAATCTCTATGCTGAGCCTGAATTCAGGGATAAATGGAAGGTAAGCATTCAGGATAACAGTGTTGCATTTGGAAGTTCAAAGGACAGATGGGGATTCAACCTCAACATGGCAAAAGCATCAGGTATAGGATTCAAGGATGTTTACGAAGCTTACACAACAGGCGACCCCAAATTGCTTGCTGAAAAGGCTCCACTTCATGAAGCAATACTGACCATGGTGATAAAGCATCATCCCCCTCCCCATGTAGCCCAATCGTACAGAATACCAAAGATATGGAAAGGCGACCTTGAAAGCGATATTGGCAAGTCATTATTGAGCTGCGACGATAATGGGCCTACAGTGATGATGGTAACCAACGTTATAGTAGACCCTCAGGCTGGAATAGTCGCTACAGGGAGGCTCTTCAGCGGAACGGTCAGGGATGGAGATGTCGTTTACCTGACAGATGCAAAGAGGGAAGGCAGAGTTCAGAGTGTAAACATGTACATGGGGAATGTAAGAGAGATTGTTGGAGCTTTACCTGCAGGTAATATCCCAGCCTTGTTAGGACTCGAGTTTGCCAGGGCTGGCGAAACTATTTCTTCTGTAAAAGGAATAGTTCCATTTGAAGGAATAAAGTATGTATCAGAGCCTGTCGTTACCGTAGCAATAGAAGCAAAGAATCCCAGGGACCTTCCCAAGCTGGTTGACGCATTGCAGAGAATGCATATTGAAGACCCTAACCTTATAGTCAGGATAAACGAAGAGTCAGGAGAAACGCTTCTTTCGGGTATGGGCGTGCTTCATCTTGAAATACAGACAACACTTCTACAGCAACAGGGGCTTGAGATAATAACAAGTCCTCCCTTGATAAACTACAGAGAAACTATACAGTCGAGAGCAGGGCCCGTTATGTCCAAGAGTCCTAACAAGCATAACAAAATTTACATAAGAGTTGAGCCACTGGGTGAAGATGTTATAAACAAGATTCGTTCAGGTGAGATAAGCGAGACGGCAGATAGAAAAGGAATAGCTAGGGTTCTGAGAGATATGGGCTGGGATTCTGATGAAGCCAGAAGTGTTGTAGCGGTGGACCCGAAGGGAAATATGCTGCTTGACCAGACAAAAGGTGTGCAGTTCATGCAGGAGTCTATGGATTCTCTCAGGGCTGGATTTGAAGATGTTATGAATAACGGTCCGTTAGCCTATGAATATTGCAGAGGTGTAAAGGTGATAATACATCACTTTGTCCCTCATGAAGACCCCGCTCACAGAACATACGCTCAGCTTATGCCTGCAGCAAGGAGAGCGATACTCGGAGCTATGCTTATGGCTCAACCGGTATTGTTAGAGCCTGTACAGGGAATTGAGATAAAATGCCCTGTGGACCTAATAGGTGCAGTCGCTGGAGTATTATCCAGTAAAAGAGGGAAGCTTATAAACATAGAACAGAAAGAAGTTCTGGCTATTGTGGAAGGAGAAATACCAGCTTCAGAGACGTTTGACCTGAGCGAAGTGATGAGAGGAGCCACAGCAGGAAAGGCTGTCTGGGATATGCACTTCAAATCCTGGTCGCCTTTGCCTCAATCATTGCAAAAGTCAGTGATAACACAAATCAGAAAGAGGAAAGGATTACCAGAAGAAGTACCTCCTGCTAGTGACTTCTTGGACACAGAATAAAAAATAAAAAATTGTGTAGTTCCAATTATCCTTGGAACCATGAAGTACAGTGCCAGTCCGTATGCCAATATCCCCAGCCTGACGCCCAATAATACACCATGGTACAGGCCTGCAGCAGGTCTCCTGGATCTATCATCTCGGGATAGCAACCGAACAGGTTACATACCTTGTAATAGTACCTAACCGAATCGCCTGAAGACATAAAGAACGAAAGCTGAGCCCATTGCGAAGTTTTAGTATAGTCTCTGAACTTGAAATCCATCTTAAAGAAGTTTGACTGGTAGCAGAACCATCCAGTCCAGCCGTTGAAATTTATCTCGCTGGCTGCCCAAGTAATTGATAATTGATTGGTGGGAGAATCTGGAATATATACATGTGTACTCGAGTACCTAGAGAAATTTTCGCAATCAGTCCATTTGTAAACTATTCCCACATATGAAGACGCGTTTGCAGCGGATACTGGCAGTATCATGAACAAGAGAACAACACCTACTATTGAAGAGGCTATGGCCTTGTTCAATCGGCAATAGTTTGTATAAATGTAGAACTAAATAAATCTTTTTTGAATAAACGATAAATAAAATAGCTCCATAACATCATAATGAAATGTCAAGATAATAAGAAGTGTGGATAAATTAAAAGGAAGGGAACATCTATCTATATGCGTTAAGGAGTATTAACAATGCGTTGTCATTATTGTGGCATTGAGGAACCATTTCCATTCAAATGTTCATATTGTTCTGAATATTTTTGTTCTGAGCATAGGTTGCCTGAAAATCATGCTTGTCCTATGTATGCGGTTGCTAGACCTCCGCGTTCTTGGTCTTCAGCAATTGAGGGAAATTATTCATATTCTACGGCCATTAGGCCGGGAAGAATATCCAGAAGAGAAGCGTTTTCATTTTTAATAGGCTCATTCCTTGTGTGGTTGATAGGTTACGAAATAATCTCTTCTTATGCCATCTATGTGCCTAACTATACGTTTGTATTAGAGATAAACAGTATTCTTTTCGTGATAGCCTTTGCAGCACATGAGTATGCACATAAACTGTCTGCAAATCTAAATGGTATATGGGCAGAATTCAGGTTAAACACATTTGGCTTGATTTTGACAATAATATCTATCTTATCACCAATATTTAAGATCATCTCTCCAGGGGCTACAGTAATATTTTCGCTAACTGACAAGAATACAATGGGAAAGATAGCGTTGTGGGGTCCTTTAGTGAATATCGTTATGTCTCTACTAATGCTTCCAATTGTTTTGTCTGGAAATTCGATAATTCTACCAGCATTCTACCTAAATTCGTTCATAATTGTTTTTAATTTGATACCCTTGAGTATCTTGGATGGCAAGAAAATTTTTGACTGGAATAAACTTGTTTGGTCTGCCTCTTTCATCTACTCATTAGCAATTCTTGTCGTCGCTTCAATGCTTTTGCATGTATTTTAAATTAAATATCAGGTAAGCCGATACTTTTCACAATAACTTGGCCTGTTAAGTCAGCTCTTTTCAAGAGACCAGGCTTCAACGCATGCAGAGCAATTGTTATATCAGCACGTACAGCTAAACCTGCATCACTACCACTATCTGGGTCAAGACCTGAGGGAAGGTCTATAGCGAGCTTAAGACCTCTGGATTCATTAATCAATTTAATGGCCGAACTGTAAGGTTCACCTAAAGGGGGTCTAATACCTGTACCAAATATACCATCTAAGATTAGGTCAACATTATCGAATAATGAAGATATCTTCGTAAGTTCTGGAGCTTCTGTTACTTCGTGTATTTTTATATTGCTGTTCGCAAGTAGTTTCCATTGAAGTTTTGCTTCCTCAGTTTTTACTTTGTCGATTTTGCCCAACAGAACAACGCTGAGTTGAGCTTTGGTTTGCAATTGACGAGCCGCGACTGCACAGTCTCCTCCGTTATTCCCCGTACCACACACAGCTAGAATTCTTGGATGCAAAATAGGGTCAAAAAGTTCACTTACAACATCTGCCACAGCCCTCCCTGCATTTTCCATCATAAGTAGTCTGGAGAAACCAATCTTTTCGGCCCTTTGTTCAATTTGCTGCATCTGCTTAACAGTTACGACTCTATTAGAGTACAATTTTACTTTTCGCCCATTATCCCTATGGTTATTGGCTTGATACCCTTTTTCTTTAGTTCTGCAAGATATGCGTTGATTCCTATGGAATCTCCAGGGGCATGACCTATAAGAATAAGATTCTTGTTTTTGGTCTCAGGATCTTCGCGAAGCTTCCTCAGATCCTCTTGGTCAATGTGCATGTAAATTACTGTCTCGAAACCTGCAGTGAAATATTTTTTTGCTATTGCATAGCCTCCATTCGTCCCAGCTGCAACCACCAGAGCGGTCTTTCCCCTCTCGTTATATTCGCTTCCCAAAACGACCTCTGGTTTGATTCCATTTCTGAATTCCGGTAGCACAGAAAGCGAATCTACTACATCATTGACCTTGGGACCAGCATTAATTACTTTAGTCTCCATTATCTTTCTTCCAATCTCATCACACGGCAAGTGGACATTCATAAATGGCATGTTCAGCTTTCGCGCTGCATCGACTACATGATAAGCTATTGATACATGAGCTCTGAGCTTCGACCTTTCTTCGATGGGTTGAACAAGAGAGTAAAGGTCACCGGTTATTCCAAAGCTACGCATGAAATCGACATGCCTCTCCAAGACCCTAAAGAAATTGATATGCGAGATGCCAATGGGATGGTGAGCTATGACTCCATCGCATCCAAGGGATTTTGCCAGCAATAATTCAGACACTCCAACATCTATTGCTACTAGCGGTTTAGTGAAATTTCCAGGCACGTGAATTGCTGTATCACCTGGAATCTCAGTAAAACCTGCCATATCAAGTGCTATTTTCAGTGCTTCTTCTGTTTCCATGTCGTTTGGTAGTGAGAGCTCTACATTTATGCTTATCATACTGCTGCCTGTCACTTTGAGAATGAGTTGACCTTTCGCTAGTTTCTATAAATTAGATATGAGGATTCATACTGCTGGGCCCTAATAAAGCTTCTAAACCCTTTGTTTCAAACGTTTATATATAAAAATTAAAAGACTCTGCCGCTACACTTGGGTGAAAGTAGAGAATATATCTGGTTTGATGGCGAAGTCGTAGAGTCAGAAAAAGCAAAAATATCCGTAAAGTCGCATTCACTTCATTATGGTACAGCTGTTTTTGAGGGGATCAGGGCTTATCCAGGAGATGATAACCTGTATGTATTTCGTCTTCAAGAGCATATGAACAGACTGTTAAATTCAGCGAGAATGCTTCACATCAAAGCTAAATACAGCAGCAATGAACTTGTCGAAGCGACTGTTGAACTGATAAGAAGAAACAACTATAGAGGACAACTCTACATAAGGCCGATAATCTTTCTTGGAGATGGAGGTATAAATTTGGACTATAGTAAACATCCAGTTCATACGAGCATATTTGCACTCCCTCTTGCAAGTTATTTTCAAAAGGAAGGATTGAGAGTCTGCATATCGTCTTGGAGAAGGATATCAAGTTCTTCGATGCTTCCGAGGTCTAAAGCTTCTGCCAACTATCTCAATTCCTGCCTTGCTACCATAGAGGCAAAATTGGCTGGTTATGATGAAGCGATCCTGCTTGACCAGAATGGTTACGTTTCGGAAGGTTCTGGCGAAAACGTGTTTATAGTTAAAAATGATAAAGTTTACACTCCCGATATATATTCATCTATCCTAGAGGGAGTTACTAGAGATAGTGTATTCAAGATAGCAGAAGACAGTGGTATAAAGGTGGAGACAAGGCAGATAGATAGGAGCGAGTTATACACTGCTGACGAGATATTCTTTACTGGTACTGCTGCTGAGATAACTCCTGTCGTTGAAGTAGATGGAAGAATGATAGGGAGAGGAGAGAAGGGCAAAATAACCGGCAAAATAGCAGAGTTATACAGAAATGCTGCAACAGGCAAAGTAAGCAAATACAAGAACTGGTTGACTCAGGTATATAGCAAATAAAAGAGATATATTATTTGAGAAACGCATAAAATATCATCTTAAACCCTAGTTGTCATCTTAAAGGTGTAGGTCTATTTTGAAGATTCTCGTCCTTTCTCCTGTGAGTAGTTACACTGTCAGGAAGGCGATTTCAAAAAGTCTGAAGAAAGGACAAACACCTCCGCAATTCATTATTGCTGATAATTCTGAATCAGAAATTGACTTTATGGAAGATGTCGAAGTTGTAGTAGGGGATCATACCCTAAAAAGGAAAATTGATTCTAATTTTCTTGATAGGGTAAGGAATCTGAAGTTCATTCAGCAACCTGTCTTGTCTTGTGAAAATATCGATTTGCAGGCATGCGCGCAGAGGGGGATCAGAGTAGCGAATGTGAACGAAGGAACAGAAGCTTCACTGGCTGAATATTGCATTGCGGTTGCTATAAGCTTACTTAGAAACATCTTCTATTCGCATATGAGCCTGTTAGAAGGGAATTTGTCTAGAAAAGAAGTGATAGAAGCTTCCTCAGAATTAAAAGGAAAAACGTGGGGAATTCTTGGAATAAATAAGGACAGCATTTACCTGTCTCGTCTTGTTAACTCTTTTGGAGCAAAGGTCCTGTATCACTCGAATAACAAGCTTGAAGAAACAGAAGAAAGAAGATTAAGAATGAAGTTCAAGGAATTTGAACAACTACTCATTGAGAGTGATGTAGTAAGTCTCCATGAAGATAAATCAGGCATCATTACTGACAGGCTAGCGATAGGGGAGAATGAGCTAAAGTTGATGAAACCCAACTCTGTTCTGATAGCTACATCAAAAAATGTCGATGAAATTGCTCTGGCAAAGGCGCTTTTGAGCAGTCAGATTATGGGAGCTGCAGTCGACGTTTTTACTAGCCAGGAGGAATTCGCAAGCAATCCTTTATTTCTTGCTGCGAAAGAAGGTGCACCAGTAATTCTCACGCCTCATATTGCTTTTGATAGTGCTGACAGCAAACTCAGAAGATTCTCACTTGCATTTGCAAATGTTATTAGATTTATCTCCGGTGAAAAACCACAAAACTTGGTGGTTTGACCTGAAGCATTGTTAGAAGTGAAAGTCATTTGCAGAAGATGCTAGAATAAGAAAATGATTTATTTTTATCCTTGCGTAACCGTACCATAGAGTCTATCATTGTGTCACGGTTAACTTGTAATAGGAATTTTGTCCACTATCTCAAATGCTGCGTTGGTTTCTTCATTGATATCTCGCAAGGCCAAGTAATATATTGTTTTGTTTATCATATTTAATATTATAATTTACCTTTTCTTACATCGTTGGTTTGGAATCATTTCAATGTCTCTACCTCTTTCATTAATTGAAAGAACATTACCACATTTACTTTCTTTGGCACCGATGCTCCCGCACCGGCACAGCAGGTCTATGCCGAACATAATGAAATAAGGAACAAGATAGGGGCAGGATAGGTAAGCTACAGGACATTCCTCAGGATAATAGGTGACCTGACTGATGAGGGATACATAGCTCAGGAGGAAGGCGTGCAGAGGGGAAGGCCTCTCTACCTCTCCTACATAATATCATTCTCGGCTGTACTTGAAGAGTTTCACACATGGCTTTCGGAGACGTATGGGGTTGTTATAGCTTGAAGGAGATAACTCATTACATATTCTCAATAGGGATAACTTTCTACCTCCTGCACTGGATGAATATTGGATCATCACTAACGTTTCTGCTTGCTTTCTAGCTCTCGGTCATAGTGAACAGGATAATAGACTTCGGCTTCGGACACAATGACGGGAAATGTCTACTACAGTGGTGCTATCCAAGGGATCTACGAACCTTACACTAATGGCTTGTACATAGAACTTCATGAATAACGGTCAAGACCAGAATATCGGCATATCATCGGTCTCGTCTAGCAGCGCATTCGCCCAGACTTGGTTGACAAGCGCCGGAACGTAGGACTGCTTCACTTCCCTCTTTTTTTAGAGGTTTAGTATGTTTGTCGCGCCTTTTCCTTGTTCGTCAGGTCGTCGATCAGCTTCACCAGCACTCGGCCCTGCTCTGTTATCTGATACATTTTGACGGTGCCGGACTGTGCGATAACACGTACAAGGCCGTAATTCTCCAAGACCCTCAGCTGGCGGTCGACCTCCTTCCAGTCTATGCCGGTGACTTTGGTGAGCTCGAATCTGTGCTTCGGTTCCTCCAAGTTCTGGAGCAACTGTAATCTTCGACCACTACCGCGCATCTTAATCATCAACTTGTACACGTCATTGTCGAAGCCTTGTCTGGCAAAGATCCCCCTCCCAGACCTCCCTAACCAAATGGTCGCGCCGACGACGGTCCAGCTCAAGATGGAGAGATGCGGGGCATATGTCCAGAAGAAGGATAGGAGACTAGGGGCCCCTTTCTGTATCGGCCCGCTATACGAAGTCGCGGACAGGACAGCTAGGACCGTTTCGGAGGAGGCGAAGACTACCAGTGGAATCAGTGCAGCTAGGGATCTTCTCATATGACGGATGAAAGGGCATATTCTTATATTAACATTTCCCAGTTGAATCGGGGAAAGAGATATCTGTCATGGCAGCTATGTAAATGCCATGCAGCGGAAAACCCTTGTCGGAATCATCGTGGTCTTAGTCGCAACAAGCGCTATGGGTGGCTACATCTTCAGTACCTCATACGGTGGTGGGAGAGGTTTCTCCTCATGTTCAGCCGCCCTTGCTATTGCTTCGTTCCAAGACGCATCAGGCTTCGTCGCAGTTGTCCATCCGCAACCTGGCATCACAGAATTAGTGCTGGCCCCTAACACTTCAGGTAATGTCACGGTGTCGTACAGCTCGGCTAACAACATCCTTACGAACTCGATGTTAGTAGGTGATAGCGTGCCTGTCTGGTGGGTAGACACATCAAACGGGTCGGTACAGGGAATTTCGACGAACATCCATGTGGTTCCAGTATCAACACAAGGCAATGGCACTCACATCATGCTGGTCAAATACACCATCAGCGCTGGGTCGAGCGAGGGCCTCTACCTGATTGGCTTTCCCGGCACCTGCCGGAGTGTTTGGGTGAACGTCGGTGAAAGTGCCTACCTGGGCCCCTCTCCCTGGTCGTCCGGACCCACTTTTCTGGTAGGCATCCCATTATTATTTGTTCACACATGCCATCAAAACGCATCCCGTGGTGGAGAAAGACGAGGCGCTGTACATCAGACTCTTGGGCGCACTTTGCTCAGCTTGTTTTATCACGAAATCAACCATGATGAGCTTTATTAATTTACCTTTATCACCACCTCAAGAAGCCAGTAATCAACCATTCGGGTATCTCTCCCACTTTCCTCATTCACCCCTACAAATGGCTTCCCTGCTCATTCCCCGGGGATGCTACCTCTAATTTCGGCCAAGGATAAGCTCTTTGTAGGTTACATTCTTCTTGAGAATCCAGTATGCATAAACTACTATCTTCCTTGCAACAGCTATTATTGCCTTCTTTT
>Ga0080006_1153417_pt1 | contig 35464 bp, 41 predicted proteins | sample RS3BMetagenome_FD_69209 | JGI IMG/M metagenome (GOLD analysis project Ga0080006, IMG submission 69209) | Ferric oxide microbial mat and aquatic microbial communities from Rainbow Spring, Yellowstone National Park, USA - RS3B (SPADES... ...
CTTCGACAGGATAATGGGGAACCTCAAGGCCAATCTAAGAACGATTGGCTCGAGGTGCAGGCTCGCCGGGACCGAGGTACTGAGCTCCCTGGTCAGGTTCGTCGTGAAGATGGTCCACAAAGACATGGACGCCAGGAAGATAATGGACCTGCTGCCAAAGCCGCTTGAGAGGTCAGGGTACTGACGCTAGAACGGCTTGCCAAACTCCAGTTCAACATGTTCAGCCACTCGGTTCCTCTGGTTTACGACCGTAAGGATTACCGTATAGGCTTTGACCGAAAGGCGTAGGTTATCTCTGCGATTACGTCCTTCCGAGTGGTGGTTCCTTCCCAGACCTGATGTCCCTCTGTCTTCCAGTCCTCAGCCACCTTATCTGCCAGACAACTCCCTGGGCTAGTGCATCATACCCCGAAGGCTTGGCGTGTTACCTCTTTGTCTCCTTCCCCTTCTCGGTTACCATCCACTGATTCTGTCTTCCTACTCTCTTCCCAACCACGAGTCCTTCCGCCTTTAGTTTGTAGAGATGCAGTTGGGCGGTATTCCAGTTCACCTTGACCTCCTTTGCAACCATCTCCGTAGTAACCGGCCAGTCCTCCTCGATTAGATACGCGATAACCTTCCTGTCGATTTCATCGATGTCCTGTTTCAAAGTGATATGTCCTCATTACGTGTCACAGATATGGAGATAAACATTCTAGTGTTCAATCATATGATATGTCACTTGGGTCTGTGGTGGTGCTGCTTTCCCTGATCGCTCTGACAACCATTACGCAGCCTGCATGTGCCAAGCCCAGTCAACCAGCATTTGGTGGCTGGGTGGTCGCTCAGGCTGTCGATTACCTGGTTCGAAACTACAACGCCACGGTTGGGCTAGTCCACGAGAGCCCGGACAGCAAGAACCTCTCCAACACCTACTGGCTCTTTTCAGACAACTACCTAGTCCGATTGGCTATGGCGAACCTAGCGGCAGACAACGTTAGCCTATCTCTCATGGCTGAAAACATTTCGCGGTCTACCGCCTTCTACCTCGACGGGAAACCCAATCCGGTCAATCAGTACCTAGTTCTCACGACCTCCCTCTTCCCGTTCAACGCTTCGAAGAACTTCACCTTCAATAAAGGGAACGGGGCGGTCATAAAGTCCACCGTCAATAATCAGACCGGAACCCTCGACCCCACGAAATACGCCGACATTGCGTTTCTTGAGGCGATAGGCTATCACAACCGAGGGGAAGATTCTCGCGCCAACCAGGTCTTTCACTACGGAACCGCCCTGTGGAACGGGACAGGGTTCAAGGACAATGCCTTCACCGGAACGTTTGCCACCTACAAGATTGCCCTCTATATCCTAGCGGCCAGGACTCTGGGACAGACCCCCGACCCTTCAATGGTCTCCGCTCTCCTAGCCCTTCAATTGCACAGCCGGGTGGACTCCGGAGGGTTCGCCACTTCCTACACAGGGAACTTTCGCCCCGCTTCCGGCTCCAACACGGAGACTACCTCCCTAGCGATCCTGGCCCTGTCCGTCCCAGATTCCAACGGTGGTCTTTCGGGTATTCTCGAATCTCCTGTTCTTGATTCGGTCTTGGCTGTTCTCCTTGTCGGGGTGGGTCTAGTTACCCTCGTTCTGGTTCGGATACACAGGCGAACTCACACAGAAAAGAAAGGGTTAGTAACTGCTGACGGAAAACATGTAGAATCGTGTACGACCATCCCTATCGATAATCAGCGGGTCTTAAATCGATTCGGGTTGTCAAAGGGGCTCTGTCAAGTTAAGGCCTCCGAGAGGGTCTCGATGAACCTCTGATACTCGGGTTGCTCGTCGTCTTCCCTGACGAGGTTGTGGAAGAACCTGAAGACGCTGACCCAGTTGCTGACGTGCTCCCTGTCGCATCCCTCCTTCAAGCACGGGAAGAGGTCGTCGAAGTTCTCCAGCCTGTCCTTCAGGGCCTGGTTCATCCTCTCGATGAGGTTCTTCCACTCCGTTGGATAGACGCGATGCTCCAGCCTCAGCCACCTGCACGCCTCAGGGTACCACACGCCCTCGTCCGTGTAGACGGGCTTGAGGCCGTACCTCCTCCTGAGCTCCTTGAGGAAGAGGTACGCGTCCAGGGTGGACTGATTGTAGGAGATGCGGAACCCAAGGAAGACCTTCAGCATCGGTTCGTAGGCCACCCAGACCCATGCCTGTCTCCCTCGTATCCGGATCATCGTCTCGTCCACGAAGATTCGGTGAACCCGCCTCCTGTCCACGTCGAACCTGTCGCAGACTGGGGCGAGCCTCTGGACCCACGACCTGATCGCCTCGTGAGACCTCTCCATCAAGGGCTCAAGAATCCTTGATGCCCTCCTCAAACTGTTTGAGCAAAGGTAGACATACACCCCGTAAAGAATCAGGGGGAGGGATGTCCTCTCACGTGTCATGAACTTGCAAGGTTCCATGAGGCGTGGGAGCCCTCATCCCCAGATACCGGCAAGAAGCAAAGAGAATAGACAGGTCAGTCAATCCTTAACTTGACAGAGCCGTCAAAGGGGTGAGGAGGAAGGCATGGGCCATCCATGGAAGTCGAAGGGGGCGAAGAGGCCTGTATGTGAGGTTAAAGGGGAGAACTTGGCATGTTAAGACTGTATGAGAACTCTGGCTTCGAGCTGAGGTCTGGGCAGAATGTGTGTGCCGCCGGGGTGCAATTCTTATCTCCCTCCCGCTGAGCCTGGTCGCGGCAGGTGATAGAGATGCAGGTAATCCAGGCCAAGGGCTTGGAAGGTGATGCGGCGCTGAGGTTCGTCTCCGGCAGAGGCAGATTCGTGGACGATATGCACCTCGAGGGGATGATGTACCTTCACGTGGTGAGGAGCCCATACGCGAGGGCAAGGGTGGTTTCCGTGCAGGGTGGAATAACGGGGAAAGAGCTCAGTGCAAGCCTCACTTCAGTCGGAGAGGACGCCGAGGGCGAGGGTGCTGTCGCTTTCCCAGTGCTCGCCACAAGGACTGTGAACTATGTGGGGCAGCCCGTGGCCGCTGTATTGGCAGAGGACAGGTACGAAGCGGAAGACAGGGCAGAGGAGGTCGAGGTGAGGTACGAGCCGTTGAAGCCAGTTGTGAATCCTGAGCTCTCACTTTCCTCTGAACCAATACACCAGTCGACGAAGAGCAACCTGGTGGCAGAGTGCGTGCTGGGCGAGGACTTCGAATTGAGAGCTCCCGTCGAAATAGAGGAAACGCTTTCGATGGAGAGGGTCTCGCCCAACCCGCTCGAGACGCGCGGAGTTCTCGCTACATACGATGGCAGGATGCTCACAGTTTACGGTTCGACCCAGTCTGTGTTCGCGTGGCGGGACGGACTCAGCTCATCCCTCGGTCTCCCGAAAGACTCGGTGAGGGTTGTGCAGGTCGACACAGGAGGGGCATTCGGTTCGAAGGGCGGAATCTACCCCGAATACGTAATTGCCTCGTATGCAGCTATGAAGCTGAGAAGGCCGGTGAAGTGGGTTGAGAGCAGGTACGAGCACCTCATGGCTACGAACCAAGGAAGAGGGGTGAGGGCAAGGATGAAGCTCTTCGCCAGTAGAAGTGGGAAGGTCCTTGGGTTGAAGGCTGAGCTCCTGATAGACAACGGAGCCTATCCGCTCGGCAGCGGCAGCTACGCACCCCGCTGGATCTCGTTCCAGCTGACTGGGCCATATGCCATCCCGAGGGCATACGTTCAAGCCAGGTCTGTGTACACAAACAAGGTGCCACTCGGACCGTACAGGGGCGCAGGGAGGCCCGAGGCAGCCTTCTTCATCGAGAGGATGATGGACAGGCTTGCGGACGAGCTCGGGCTTGACCCGGCTGAGGTGAGGCTAAGAAACGCATCAACAGGACGGCACAAGTCTGAGCTCGGCCTCGAGATAGGGAGCACCCGCCCATTCCTGAAGGAGGCTCTGACCGCCCTCGGGTACAGGGGGAGGCAAAGGAGGGGGGAGAGGATGGGGCTCTCGTTCTTCGTACTCGTACCAGCGGCCTCGGGCGGGGAGTCAGCCAAGATACGGGTGGAAGAAGGGAGGGTGAAGGTCTGGCTTGGTGGCAGCTCGCATGGTCAGGGGCATGACGTCTTCGCCAGGAAGATAGTCAGCGAGGAACTCGGCGTCGATATGAGGCTTGTGGACTTCGAAGGAGGGGACACGGGGGAGCTGGAGAAGGGTGTGGGAACGTGGGGGAGCAGGAGCGCAATGCTTGGAGGGGCAGCACTGGTGGAGGCTGCGAGGAAGCTGAGGGCCAAGGCAAGGGAAAGGGGAGGGAGGTACTCGCCTGAGGAGCTACTCAGGGGCAGGTACGAGTCCGTGTCTTTCTTCGAGCCAGAGTCATCACTCGTTTCGCTCGGTGCTAACCTGGTCACGGCAAAGGTGGACAAGCTGGGAGGGGCCTACATCCATGAGGTGGCGGCCTACTACGATGTCGGGGTCCCTCTTAACCCATCGATGGTTGAGAGCCAGATAACAGGGGGTGCGGCCCAGGCAGTTGGCGAGGTTCTCTACGAGAGAGCACTGTACGGGGATGATGGGCAGCTGCTGACGGGGAGCATCGCCGACGCAGGCATCCCACACACAACTGATATGCCTGAGTTCGTCGTGAAGCTGGCGACGCACAAGTCCTCGCTCCCACATGGAGCGAAGGGAGTGGGCGAGAGCCCGACAATAGGAGTGCCGCCAGCCGCGACACGCGCGCTGGAGGTCGCTATGGGTAAGAGGTTCACAGGCCTGCCGATAGCGCTTGAGAAGCTCTGGACAATCATCAGGCATTGAGAGTTCCTCTGACACGCACTACACTTGGGGCTGCTCCCCTCCAGGCAGCAACAACCATCTGGAGGAATAGCAGTCCAACTGCCCCGAATATCGATATCAATGTCGCCCGTGTTATGGTAAGCCCGAACCTGTCGAGCGTGTACGCTTGGTACAGGAAGAAGAGTGGAAACATACCGACCATATATACTGCAGCCCCAATCAACCAGATGTGGCTCCTGAGAGCCACGCAGACACCTAGTCCCAGAGAGCCGATATGCTCGCTACCACTATGGAGATTGCACCGCCTAGCACCATGAGCTGGAGGTCAAGCTTGTCTTCGAAGAATCCCCCGTTGCTGGCCCCCCGGGGTCGAGTAGAGCCAGAAGGCGAAGGAGACGATGAGAAGTACTATGAAGCCCAGCTTCCTGACCGTTGTCATTAGACCACTTCCCCCTCCGTGTCGCGTGCGGGACGACAACTATCAGCGCATCCATCCACTGATGACCGAGCCCATATACCACGAGGCCGCAGCACTCGGAGCACATCAGGTGCTAGAGCGACTCACTCTTCCGGAAGGTTGCTGGCTGAAAGTTCCAGACAACGCAGTCCACGCATCCAGAAACAGCGATAGCGCCGAACTCGAGGCCCTGGTTCGAGAACTGGCCCTCAGCGTTGACGCAAAAGCCGTGAGTCACAACTATGCTCCTTATTGTGAATTGCAGGGATGCCAGCCTGAACCACAGTCATAGTGAGAGAACCGACGACGTGCGAGTAGAAGAGGAACTACGACTGTTCAGCGGCAACGTAGACAACTTGGTAGGGCCTGTATGGGTGGGGAGTTGGCCTGGGCGACACTCTCGCCCACGTTGTTCGCGATAGTGTAGCCCGCATAATCGTACGTCGTAAAGGTGACTTCTAGCACACGACTGTGAGGAATAGAATCAGCATCCAACCAACAAGGACAGGACGCTTCTTCAACCAGCGGCTCAAAGGACTGGTTTTGATTATAAGTTTGCTTGCTCGGCCTTTATGGCTGCTCGTGATGGTTATACGCGTGTGCAGAAGAAGAGATGGCGCCATATGACCAAGACTCGCAAGGGGTTGCCCTCTGCACGAAGGATCGCCTTGTACCTCTCGCTTCTTACCCTTCTCATGACAGCGTATCGATATGGAAGTGCCCAGTCAGGAGTATCTGGTACTACCGCAACGGTCTCTTGGACAACAAGGAACACTGTCGTGCAGTACCCACTGCCCCACAGGTCATCTGAACCATGGTCGATAACTGTGTCAGGAAACGGCACCGTCTGGTTTGCAGAGGCGGGCGGGAACAGGATAGGCAGAATGGACCCAGTCTCTCACCAAATAAGGGAGTTCAGAATTCCAACGCCTGATTCGATGCCCATCTCTCTGTCTACCGATGGGTCGGGTAACGTGTGGTTCGTCGAGCTTAATGGTAACAAGCTCGGGTACATTCCGGCCGCAGGGGTTGGAATCAAGGAGATATCTCTCCCGACTGTCAGGGTGAATCTTGCGAACATAAGCCAGAATGTGCCGTGCGGTCCGGCATCAGTAGAGGTCAGTCCAGAAGGGAACATCTGGGTTGCCTGCCTCTTCTCGAACGAACTCGTGGAGTTTTCGCCAAGTATCTCTTCATTCATGGAGTTTCCACTTCCCCTCTTCCAGTCTGGGCCAGTTGGAATGGCGTTCGATGGCAATGGGAACCTCTGGTTCACTGCAGCCGACGTGGACATGATAGGCCGTGCTGTTCTGTCCCAGCTAAGGAATGGGACCAGCTCTGGCATAACTGAGTTTGCTCCTATCAACCAGACCTACGTATTTGCAATACCGCACCCAACCGGTTTCCTTGCCTCGGAGAGGGAGGTGATACGCTCAAGCCTACCGACCCCAAGCGGCATAGCAATTGGGAAGGACGGAAGGACGTTATGGATAACGGAGCATGTGGACAGCTCCTTCGACAGCTACAACACAGAAACTGGCAGCCTAGACAGGTACTGGACGTCGAGGACGAACGGTGCGTTTGGATACAGTGTGTCCTTCCCAAACGGGATAGCTGTTGACGGTAATGGGAATGTATGGGTGGCTGAACACTACGGCAACAGGATAGCCGAGTTCGACCCGCAGACGGGTCAGCTGACTGAGACAGCCATACCCTGCTGCAACTCGACGATAGCAGGTGCGTATTCACTCGCGGTGGGGAAGGACGGTTCCGTGTGGTTCGTGGAGATAAACGGGAACGCTATTGGTGAGGTCAGGCAGGAGCCTCTGAACGGAGAGCTTTCGCTGACTGTCCCGGCCGGGCCTGTCTCAATGGGCCGGTTCGACTCGAAGGTAGTGCAGATGAGCGCCTCGGGCTACGGTGAAGGAACCGGAAGGCAGCTCTGGCTCGAGCTGTCAGGCATAGGTCCTGATGGTATACTGCAGAATGCCACTGCGTCATTCAGCCCATCATCTATCTTCGCCCAGGGCGGGAACAACTCGCAGATCACGCTTCTGATTCAGACATCTGGACTGAAGGCCGGCATCTACTACCTGACGCTGAGCGCGACAGACAGGTCAGGGAATACGTACGGCACCGTCATCAAGCTGTCAGTCAGCGGCGCTGTGCCGTACTCGACTTTCCTGCAAGCTTCTGTGCTTCTCTCTGCGGGCGCAGTCACAGTGGTTGCACTGATCCATTACTTCACAAAGGGAAGACGTGGTCGTTTAATCAAGAGGTAGGTGCCCAGTGCCCCCGCAAGACAATCCCTGAGACAAGAAGGAGCTCTGGCGAGTAAGTGGAGCTCGCGGTGGTGTGAAAGGATAGAACCCTTACCGCGCACTGGACAATAGGATTATCAGAGATACAAATCGTGATTGTGTAGTTCCCGGGTACCACATCGACAGGCGCGATGACTATGTTGTAGTATCCGGCCGTTGTGCTCACACCGACGCTTACGTTCGAGTCTATTGAACCGTCAGGCGTGAGTGACCCGGTGACGGAAGGTCCAGAAAAGCCTGGAAGCTTCGCGAGGTGAAAGACTGCGGGTCCTCCTCTGTTGAGTACTACAGGTTCTGGCGAGGCGAGCTGTTGCACTTCAGAGCCGTTCTCTGGTATCCAGCCAATCCTGCCCGCACCGAACTCCGTGAACCAGACTTTGTTGCGTCGATCGTCTATGGTAAGCCTAAGTGGCCAGCTGTCTTGGCCGAGCTTAAAGTCGGTGAGCTGCATTGTGTTTGGATTGAAACGGTCTATGCTGTTTCCGAAGTGTTCGTCGAACCAGACAGAGCCGTCCCTTGAAACGGCAATCCAGTACGGTAGCGAAATTATCGGCGAGCCCCCGCTCGTCGCGAGCGGGGTTGAGAACTCAACTATGCCTCCAGTGGCGAGCGACACGTACCCGAAGAGGCTTGTTGCATGGTCTGTGAACCACACCCTCTCACCGGAGATGGCTATACCCACTGGTCTTGATGTATTTCCCAGTTTCCAGGAGGAAATGGGTGCGAGTGTATCTTAGTTGTACTCGACTATCCTGCCTGCGAAAGTTTCAGCTACATAGAGATGACCAGTACCGTCTAGCGCAATTCCTGCAGGGCCCACGCCTGTGTAGCCAAAGCTGGGCAAAGACGCAATCTGGATAACTTTCGCGCCATTGCTTCCGAGTTTGACGAGACCGAGCTGGTTTGTGTATGTGGACGAGAACCACAGTCTATCTGAGGCTGCGTCGTATGCAAGGCTGAATGGCCTTGATCCTGACAGTGAGAAGTTCTCGAACTCTCCATTCGAGGGCGAGAGCTTCCATAACAATGGTTCTGTAGAATCTGCAAACCAGAGCGAGCCTCTCTTATCGAACACGAGGAACCAGATGAATACAGTGTGTTGCCCCGTTGGTATGTGGAATTGCCTGAAGGTTTGATTGGACAGAATGTACTCAACGATTGTGTCAGTGCTGGACTCGGCAAACCACACATCACCCTGAGAATCTGTTGTAAGACCGAGTGGCTGAGAAGAACTGATACCCAGAGGCAGCTCGTGTATCACGCTTTTGCTGACCGACGGACCCGACTGTGAGTACACGTGAGCGTAAGGCATGGTTGCAAGAAGTACCACAATCAGGGCCAGGAGAGCGGGGAGAACTCTTCCTGTCATTGGAATGACTTTGGTCAGGTGCGATATAAGGTATGAAAAATGCCATGAATCGAGTTGGAATGCGTTTAAGTATCCGTTCACCTGCTCTCTTTTTCAAGCCCACCAGTTGATTCCAAGAGCAGGCAGGACACTCTTTCTTCTGCTTGTGGCAGACGGAGTTATTGTTATGGCGCTCTACCTGCTTCGGGCCCTCTACCTGCAGCTGTTGATAGTGGTGTTCGATGTTTCTTTCATGACAGCCTTGGTCGCTTTTGAAAGGAGCCAGTCTGGCCGGAAGACAGCTTCAGGAGCGGGCTGGGCTGGAGGGGAGAATGCGGAATATCCTGTCGAAGGAGCGGAGTGGCTGAACAGGCTTCCTGTTGGAGAGAGAATATCGAAAGAGCACGAGCTGCGCCAGCTCAGGTGGTCTGCAAGAGAAGCGGAGACTGAGAAGACAAGGTCATTCTTGACAGATGGCCTGCTTATACCATACTGGCAAAGCAAGGCACGTGGCGGGGGTAGAGAAGATGAGTTCAGCAGAAGGGTAGCGCTCAAGAACCTGAAGCGCGTCATAGAGGCCTCGATTCACGCTGCTTACCATGAAGAGTTCGAACCCATGCGGCACTCGCTCAAGATGATGGCAAACGAACTGAAGGCGGCTTACGGACAGATGAGGAGGCGGATGGGCGATGGACAAGTTCTTTCGGACTACTGGGTTACGTGGGCTATCTTGACGTCTGCAGCCGCTGGGTCGCCTGTGGCGCCAGGTCTCGCAGGGTACTCATCCCGAGGGATAAGGGGACTGGTGAAGGAGCTGATACGCGCGGTTAACAGCAGGGTCGTGGGGCGCAAAGCTGACCTCGAGAACGGATACACGTCCTGAAACGAGGGGTGGCTTTGGTGGGCGCCAGGATGACCTCAGCTCGTATGCACGAGTTCATGGATGTAATCCGGAGCAAGAGGTAGCTTGGTTACCGTGACGTCGAATGGAGAAAGTGCGTCCTCGACTGCGTTCACTACTGCAGGAGTCGCGGCTATCGTGCCTGCCTCACCAACACCCTTCAGGCCGAGCGGGTTGAGCGGCGAGGGAGTCTCCGTCCTGTGGCACTCGACGCTCGGGGCGGTGTCCGTCGATGGTATCAGGTAGTCGGAGAGTGTTGACGTTAGCAGCTGGCAGTTCTCGTCGTAAACAACCCTTTCGAGCAGTGCTTGGGAGACGCCCTGAATCACTCCTCCCTGCACCTGACCCTCGACTATGAGCGGGTTGAGGACCCTGCCAACGTCGTCCACAGCCACGTACTTCAGTATCTTCACGAAGCCTGTGTCCCTCTCGACCTCAACCATCGCGACGTGCGTCCCGAACGGGAAGACGTTGTCAGGCGGAGTGTACGCGCAGTACTCGTAAAGCGTTGGCTCAACGCCGGGCGGCAGGGCTGTAGGGTCATAGGCAGTCGCAGCAACCTCCTCGAAGGCGACCCATTTGGCAGGGGAGTTCGAGACGAACACCTTGCCCTCCGCGAAATCGAGCTTCTCTGGCCTCGTGTTGAGCATCTTGGCTGCTATCCTGCTCATCTTGTCTCGTACCTTCCTCGCAGCAAGAAGAACGGCAGTCCCGCCTACAACAGCGGACCTGCTGCCAGCTGTCACAGTCGTCCAGGGGAGCCAGGAAGTGTCTCCGTACTGGACGGTGATATCCTTGATATCGACACCAAGCTCGTCTGAAACTATTTGCGCGAACGGTGTCGAGTGCCCCTGTCCGTGCGGATTGGTGCCCGCAGTTATCACAACCTTGCCGTGCTTGGTGACAGCGACAGCCGCCGTCTGCGGGTAGCCAGGCCCAAAGCCACAGATTTCGACGTATGTGGAGATTCCTATTCCAACAAGCCTGCCGCGCTGCCTGGCCCTCCTCTGGTAGGACCTGAGCTGCTCCATCCCTGACACTTCGAGCGCCACCTTCAGGTTCTTCTCGTAGTCTCCGCTGTCGTACGTGTATCCGCCGAGTGTCCTGAACGGGAACTTCCCCCTTGGAATGAAGTTCCTCAGCCTGACACTTACAGGGTCAAGCCTTAGTTTCCTAGATATGATGTCAACCGTCCTCTCTATCAGAAAGGCCGCCTCCGGCCTGCCTGCCCCCCTGTAAGCCCCGGTTGGCGCCTTGTTTGTGAAGGTTGTGTATGCTTCGGCCTGGTACGCCTGTATATCGTAAACACCGACGGCCATCCTGACCGTTGACTCTGGCATTGAAACGGAACCGTCGTTGTAGGCACCACCGTCACATACAACCCTGACCTTGAGGCCGAGTATCCTTCCGTCTGCCTTCACGGCCGCCTCCACATACTGATGCTGCCCGCGTCCATGAGACGACGACAGGAAGTTCTCCCTCCTTGTTTCAGTCCACTTAACTGGCCTCCCAAGCTTCATTGAGGCCAGGCAGACAGCTACCTGCTCCGGGTACGTCGATATCTTCTGCCCGAACCCGCCTCCGACGTCGGGTGCGATTACCCTGATGTGTGTCTCAGGCATCCTGAGGACAGAGGCTATATCGTCCCTCGCCTCATGGGGCGTCTGCGTCGACATCCAGACAGTGAGAGAATCGGAGGTCGCGTCGTAGGAGGCGACAACGCTCCTTGTCTCCAGGGGAACCGCGGAAAGGCGGGGGCAATCGAACTCCGCCTTGATTACGTGGTCCGCTTCCCTAAAAGCCATGTCTATATCTCCCTTCGACCGCTTGTAAACGAATGCAACGTTGTCATTCAGGTATGAATGCACCTTTTGGGATTCCTTGGAAAGGGCGGCAACAGGGTCGGAGACAACAGGAAGGGTGTCGTACTCGACCTCAACCATCTCGGCCGCGTCTGCTGCTAGGTACTTGTCTTCCGCCACAACGACAGCGATCGGTTCTCCTGCGAAGTTCACCTCGTCGACAGCAAGGGGATACCTGTAAGTTGGCTTCTGGTACTCGGAGCCCTCTCCGGCCGTGGGCATCGTCCCCACCTCCCTAGCTATGTTCGCTCCTGTGAACACAGCCTTTACACCTGGGAGCTTGAGCGCGTCTGCCGCGTCCACCCTCCTCACCTTCGCATGCGCATGAATGCTCCTCACGAAAGATGCATGGAGCATTCCTGGAAGGACTATGTCGTCTGTGAACCTGGCTAGGCCTGTGACAAACCTCGGGTCCTCCATCCTCTTGAGCGGCCTGCCGACCAGGCGCTGTTCTTTCTTCTGGGCTAGCTGAACTGCTGACGACAAGTCGACTACCGCCCGAGGGCAGCATAAGTAAAGATTTTTCTCACTTGGTGCGGGCGTTGTGGCGCTGGCGCAATATGATACCCAGACAGTTTGAGTACCACTCTCCTTCAACTGTTGAGGAGGCGATCGAAGAGCTCACGAAGTACGGTGGAGAAGCCAAGCTGCTCGCCGGCGGACAGAGCCTGATACCGCTGATGAAGCTGCGGCTAGTCTCGCCAGGACACTTGGTCGACCTCAACAGGATAAAGGGCCTTGACTATGTGAGGGAGGAGAAGGATGGCTTTCTTGCGATAGGAGCGCTGACAAGAATGGCCGATATTGAAGAGTCAGGTCTTGTCAGGAGGCTCTGCCCTATACTGTCGGACTGTGCTGCACACATAGCCGACCCCCTTGTCAGGAACCTTGGCACGATAGGTGGCAATGTCTGTCATGCCGACCCGACAAACGACATGCCTGCTGTCATGGTTGCCACAGGTGCTGAGCTTGTTGCTGCGGGCAAGTCTGGCAGAAGGACGATACGAGCGTCTGAATTTTTCCTCGACACGTTCACAACTGCGCTCAGGGAGGATGAGGTACTCGTTGAGCTGAAGGTACCGTACGGTACCGGGGTAGGGGGTGCCTATGTGAAGCTGGAGAGACAGGCAGGAGACTTCGCGATAGTTGGGGCGGCAGTCTCTGTCACAATGAAGTCGGGAAGGTGCGAGGCGTGTGGCATAGGCCTCACAGCCGTGGGGCCTACCGTGGTCAAGCCGAGGGAGGCTGAGAGAGAGCTGATCGGCAGCAGGCTCGAGCGGGCAGCTGTGAAGAGGGCGGCGGAGAAGGCGTCGAAGGAATGTCAGCCGGCAAGCGACCTGAGGGGCTCGGCCGATTACAAGCGGGAGATGGTCAAGGTTATGGTCGAAAGGGCGGCTGGGCTTGCTGCGAAGAGGGCGGGAGAAGGAAGATGAAGATGCACATAAGCATCGAGGTGAACGGTGTTCAAAGGGAGGCAGAAGTGGAACCGAGACTGCTCCTTGTCCACCTTCTAAGGGACAGGTTCGGCCTAACAGGCACCCACGTTGGGTGCGACACGACAAACTGCGGTGCGTGCACTGTGTTGCTCGACGGGAGGGCGATAAAATCGTGCACCATATTCGCCGTCCAGGCGGATGGAAGGAGGGTGACAACGATAGAGGGGCTGGGCAGCCAGGGGGAGCTTGACCCAATACAGTTCGCCTTCTGGGAGAAGCATGGTCTTCAGTGCGGCTTCTGCACGCCGGGGATGATAATGGCATCGTACCAGCTCCTTGAGAAGAACCCTGACCCGAGTGAGGATGAGATAAGGAGGGCTCTCTCGGGAAACCTCTGCAGATGCACCGGCTACGTCAAGATAATAGAGTCTGTCAGGTACGCTGCGAAGCTCAGACGAAAGAAGGCAGGCTCCTTCAGGCTCGCAGCGCAGCGCGGGACTGGGTCCACGAAGCAGGAGAGGAGCAGCGAGGCGCTCTGATGAGGTATGAGGGCGTGATAGAGGCGCCCGTCCCAAGGGAGAAGTTCTACCAGTTCATCACAGACCCGAAGAAGGTGCTTGGCGTAATCCCGGACGTCGTTGAGTCTGAGATCGTCGACAGCGACCACTTCAGGGTGAAGGCAAAGGTTGGGATGGCGTACGTGAGGGGAACTGTCAGCCTGGACTTCGAGATAGCGGAGAAGAGGAAGAACTCGTTCGCAAAACTGGTCGGGAGGGGCCAGGGGATACAGAGTTCGATTGACCTCACTATGGCGATAACTCTCCAGGACTCACAGGGAGGGACTAGGGCGAGCTGGGTGGCAGAGGCGAACGTTGGGGGGCTGCTCGCGAGTGTGGGAGGGAGGCTACTTGGCTCTGTCGCTGAGAAGTACATAAGGCAGATAACCGAAGCGATAAGGCTGGCAGTGGCGAAGTGAGGGGAAGCCTTTTAGTGGCGCCGTGACCCCGGCGGCAAAGCGCCAGGGATTGTACCTCTCGAACAGCTTCGAGCCGAGGGAGTATCAGGTCAGGATAGCGGAAACAGCGTCCTCAAGCAACACACTCGTCGTGCTCCCCACAGGTCTGGGCAAGACTATGGTCGCTGTGCTCGTAGCATCGAAGAGGATGGAGAGGTTCCCGGAGGGGAAGGTAGTCGTTCTTGCACCCACGAGACCACTAGCGGTCCAGCACTGCAGGACGTTTGGGGAGCTGATGAGCATCCCCGAAGGTGAACGCGCCGTGCTCACCGGCACAGTTGACCCCGGAGAGAGGGAACTCCTCTGGATGAGGCGGAGGCTGTTCTTCGCCACGCCCCAGACAGTGTATAACGACGCCCGTCTGGGGAGGATAGCACTGAAGGACGTCGTCCTGATGGTCTTCGACGAAGCGCACAGGTGCGTCAAGGACTACACGTACACAAAGCTGGCCAAGAGATACGTCGAACTCGCCACCAACCCGCTCATACTTGGCCTGACTGCATCGCCGGGTGGCTCGAAGGACAGGGTCGCTGAGATAAAGAGGAACCTGTTCATTGAGCGCGTCGAGGCAAGGACAGAAGAGAGCGAGGACGTAAAAGGGTACGTGGAGAGGACAGAGATAGAGCCTGTGAGGGTCCGCGTCCCAGAACAGTATCTGGACGTGATAGCTAACCTAAGGGAGATGTTCAACGACAGGGTGAAGAAGCTCAGGGAGGCGGGTTTCATCCGGGATAGCAGGGTCTCGAAGAAGGCTATACTTGAGGCAAGGGGTACAATTTCTGCCAGACTCAAGGAGGCGCAGGCGAGCGGCGGCCAGAAGGGATACATCTACGGAGCCATAATAAACCAGGCTCAGGCAGTAATAATACTTCACGCACTTGAGGTCATCGAGACGCAGGGAGCTGCGACACTCGCGAAGTACCTGTCGAGGCTCAGGGAGAAGCAGGAGCACGGCAGGGCAGCCCAGTACCTGCTGAAGGACCCGAGATGGCTGAAGGTGGAGGAGGAGGCAGTCAGGCTCAGGGGAGTGGACCACCCGAAGATGGGCGTTCTTGTCTCAGCGGTGAAGGAACAGCTTCAGAAGAAGGAGGGTTCGAAGGTCATAGTTTTCACACAGTACAGGGACACAATCGAGTATATTGTTGACGCACTCGGGTCGGCCGGGTTCAAGACAGAGAAATTCGTCGGGCAGTCAGACAGGACAGGAAGCAGGGGGATGGACCAGCAGACGCAGACGCGTGTGCTGGAACGGTTTGGGAGGGGCGAGTTCAGCGTGCTTGTGAGCAGCAGTATCGGGGAAGAGGGACTGCACGTGCCAGACGTGGACCTTGTCATTTTCTACGAGGCTGTTCCCTCGGAGATAAGGTACATCCAGAGGCGCGGGAGGACTGGGAGGACGACTGAGGGAAGGGTGATAATACTGCTGGCCGAGGGGACCGTGGATGAGTCCTACTACTACAGCAGCCTTTTCAAAGAGCAGAGGATGAAGAGGCTTGTTTCAGAAACAGGGGAGAAGCCGAGGAGGAAGGGAAGGAGCCCGACACTCCTAGATTTCATCTCTTGAGCCGGCCTTTGGGCGGCCCCAGAGTGAGCACCTTTACAAGGTCTGTGCTCCCCTTCTTGCCCGGCGTCCCTGAAGTAACCACTATCCTGTCTCCCGCTTCTGCCAGACCGAGCGCGATGGCTGCCTCCCTGGCTCTCTCGAAGAGTTCATCCGTGGTCTTCACCTCGCGAGAGAGAGCAGGTATGACACCCCAGTAGAGCTTGGTTCTTCTTGCCACGGATTCTTCGGTGCAGAGAGCCACCACCGGCTGTCTTGGCCTGTAGGCAGAGACCCTCCTGGCTGTGTAGCCTGTCTGCGTTGGAGCTACGATCACGCTCGCTGAAACGTACTCAGCCAGCATACAGGCAGCCCTCCCTACAGCCTCCTCGATCACTGTAGTCGGCTGCTCGACGGAGTCAACGTGCCTCTTCAGCATACTCTCGGAGGCCCTGGCTATCCTGTCAAGCATCTTGACAGACTCGACTGGGTATTTCCCGACCGCAGTCTCGTCTGAGAGCATCACTGCGTCGGCGCCGTCGAGTATCGCTGTGGAGACATCGGTGACCTCCGCCCTGCTCGGGACTGGGTAGTTCACCATACTCTCGAGCATCTGGGTTGCAACTATCACTGGCTTACCAGCCTTCATGCATTTCCTTATGATACTCTTCTGAATCGCTGGGACCCTCTCTATCGGAACCTCTATTCCGAGGTCACCCCTGGCCACCATCGCACCGTCCGCTTCCTCCAAGATCTCGTCAAAGCTCTCCACAGCCTCCTTCTTCTCCACCTTGACGATCAGCTGGACATCCGAGTTTGAAAGGTGCCTTCTGACTGCCCTGACGTCGCCTGCAGACCTGACGAAGGACAGGGCGACAAAGTCCACCCCCTTGCTGAGGCCGAACCTCAGGTGGCCAAGGTCCTCCTCCGTTGGGTAGGCGAGCCTCATCCTCACACCTGGCGCGTTGACCCCCTTGCCTGAGCTGAGTGTTCCTCCCACAAGTACAGTGCACATGGCGCCCCTTCCATCGCTCTCGTCAACCCTGAGCCTGATTATGCCGTCTGCGAGGTGCAGCACGTCTCCTTTCTTGAGTGAGCGGAGAAGGTCCGGGTAGTTGACGGAGGCGGCCCTCTCGTCGCCCAGTACACTTTTGGAGGTGAGAAGGAACTGCTGGCCCTTGACCAGGTCGACGGCACCAGATTTCATCCTCCCCACCCTTATCTTTGGGCCGGGTAGGTCCTGAAGTATTGCGACAGTCCTGGATGCCCTCGATGCTTCGCCCTTGATTGTCTCTATCTCCTCTGAATGGCTCTCCCTGTCTCCGTGAGAGAAGTTGATCCTGAAGACGTCGACGTGGGCTGAAATCAGAGAACGTATCAGCCTCGGGTCCCTGGTGGCCGGGCCGACGGTGCAGACTATCTTCGTCCTCCTCAACACTTCACGCTCTGGACCGCATGAAGATAAACGTGAGGTGCTTCCAGTTGTGTCAGCCGCTCGTTAGCAGGAACTCTTTCAGTCTGCCGCCCTCCAGGTTGAGCAGCGCTCCCCTCAGTATTCCGTCCGAGTACTCGCTCCCAGGATTGAGGCAGAGTGTCCTACCTATCCTTACGAAACCCTTCGATTCGTGGATGTGACCGTGGAGGCCGACGAGGGGCTGATACCTCTCGATGGCTGACCTGACTGCTGTGCTGCCTGCGTGAATGAACTTTATCCCCAGGCCCTCCTTGACATACCTGAACTCGTCGTCCACGGCAGGCGCCTTGTCGATCTCTGTGTTGACTGGCGGTACGTGAAGGTTGAACAGAGACAGTTCCGGGCGGGAGAGTTTGGAGGCAAGTGCGCCTATCGTATGTGCCAGCCTCTCCTCGGGCACCTCGCGAGGACTCTTCCAAGGTGTGGGGTTTGCGTAGCCGAGTGTTATCATCTCGTAACCCCCGTCAAGCTCGACGACACTGTTCTCAGGGTTGATCACGTGCTCACCGTCCTTCAGGACGGAGTCAACCTCGAACCTGTCGTCGTTTCCGGGCGAAATGTAGCACTTTACACCTGTTCCGCGGAGCCTCTCTTCTGCCAGCGCAAGCCATGACTTCAGACGGCTCAGGATAGCCTCGTTGAATGCCGTGTCAGCCTTTGACCTGTCGGAGGCCATCTCCGCCATCTCGCTTTCCGTCGTGACGATATAATACTGACCAGCGTCGAGCAGTTTCTTCTTGCATTCCTCCAAGCCATCCCTGCTTACTGTGACCTGCTCGCCGAACAGGGTGAGGGTGTATTTACCAGCGCCATTCTCGACGATCGGGACAAGCACCTTGCCAGTTATGTCCCCGCCCAAGATCAGTGTATCAGCCCTGTAGACCTTCGCCGCGTTAAGGAACTTCCTGAAACATCTTTCCGAAGCGTGGACGTCTGTGACGAAGAATATGCGAGGCATGGTTCTGCTAAATCAAGAGTCATCTGGGTGTGTTATTTAACGGTGGTGAGCTGGGATAAGCCATTTCAGAAAAAGCGCAGCGCGCTGTCATTTTGTCCTCTCCTCGATTGACCTCGTTATCCCCTGAAAGATCTCGCTAACCTTCTTGGCAGCGAACCCCCTGAGCAGAGTACTTCCAAGGCCAGCCATTATGCCCGTTATCTCAGCGTCTGCGCTCCACCTCATTGTCGTCTGGCTGTCACCTTCGAGCTGAAAGGTACTCAGTATTCTCAGGCTGCTGCCGCTGCCCGAACCCTCAGCCCTGAGGCTGGCCCTCTCGCTGGGGTGCAGGTCCAGAAGGGTGAGCCTCACGTTCAGCGTGCTTGACACAACGGACAACCTGACCCTTAGCTTGGCTTCGATGCTCGAGCTGTCGATCACCCTGACGTCCTCGGCATCCGGCAGTGTCCTGGCAAGGAAGTTGACGTCTGTGAGAAGACTGAAAACTGACTGGCGTGGTGCATTAATCGAGGTCGAACCCTCGAGATGGAGCTGCATATCTCTCGGCCGGCTCCGCGTGGATATTAAGCTCACTTGTAAGCCTCGAATTCCCTGCCCAGCACTGAAGACGCTATCTTAAGCTCCATGATCTCGTCTGTCCCCTCGTATATCCTCGCAACCCTTGTGTCAAGGAAGTGCTTCGCCACTGGAGACATTATGGAGTAGCCGAAACCGCCGAACACCTGGACAGCCCTGTCAGACGCTTCGAAGGCAGAGCGGGAAGCGTAGTACTTCGCAATGGCAGAGAGCCTGTCTGCCTCTGCCCTCAGTGTCAGGTCAGATGGTTTCGCCTCGTACTCCTCCTTCTTCATGGCAGCCCTGTACACGAGCCACCTGCTCGCTTCCAGAGAGGAGGCTATGAACGCTATGTGCCGCTGGATAAGCTGATGCTTTCCTATCAGTTTACCGTGCTGTACTCGGGATGCAGCCCTCTCCCTGACCTGGTTGAGACAGTCCTCTATGACGCCCACGCAGCCCGAGCTCACGCCTATCCTGCCGTTGAGAAGGGCAGAGTATGCGACGGAGAATCCTTTCCCCTCAGTGCCGAGGAGGTCCTCCTTCGGGACGTACACGCTATCAAAGGAAAGCATGCTTGTGTCAGAGGTGAAGAGGCCTATCTTCTCCTCAAGCCTCATCTCCACGCTGAAACCGTCCCGCTTTGCGTCCACTATGAAGGCCGTGGGCCCGCCAGTGTTGCCCTTCGGGTATGCGAATACTATAACGTGTGTGGCAATTGAGCCGTTTGAGATGAGATACTTGGAGCCTGTTATTCTGAAGCCTCCACCGTCCCTGACGTAGGTTGTCTTCATCGAGGACGGATCGCTTCCCGCCTCAGGTTCCGTGAGGGCGTAAGCGAATATTGCGTCACCCCTGGCAGCTGCAGGCAAATATCTGAGCTTCTGCTCTTCGTTTCCCCAGTCCTGCACAGTGAGGCTTCCCAGGCACTGATGGACGTCTGTGAATGTGATCACCCCCATACCAACCTGCCCGAGCCTCTCGAGAAACAGCGCCTCCACGAGCTGCCTGGCACCCCTGCCGCCGTACCTTTCTGAAATAGGCACCCCCATCAGACCGTGCTTCCTGAGAATTGTAGGGACCTCCGGGTTGTACTTCCTTTCGAGATACTTCTCGAACTCGGACGTGACCAGCTCTTCTGCTGCCGAGTCGGCGTCCCTCAGTATCGAAAGCTCCCCCTCTGTGAGCTTCACGAGCTTCGTCACTTCCCTTACGGATGCTTCAAAGAGTTGCTCCATTACGGCGCTGAGTGCCCCTCGCAGTATGCTTTAACCATCGCGCAGGCATTCGGCATGCTTTTGTAGGTGGAAGGCAGGATGAGAAGTGTATGAAAATAGATAGGTCCGGCGACCTGATCTACTGGACATACCACATGCTGGACTGGAGCAGGGTGAAGCAGAAGCCTTCAGGCAAGATGTGCGTCGAGTGCGGCCGGGAGATGGAAAGAGTGGAGGATGTCACAGACTCGAAGGGATTGAAGTACGAGGGGCTCGTGTGCCACCACTGCAAGAGAGTACTGTGGATGAGGCTGGACGAGAGATGAGCCTGAAACAGGAGGCTAGAGAGATATTCAGCGGGTTGTACGCCTCCTACGACGAGATACTCCACAGGCTCACGCTCTACCAGGACAGGAGATGGAAGAGGAGGCTTCTGGAAGCTGCGAAGCTGAGCGACGGAATGCTCGTGCTGGACGCAGGGTGCGGTACCGGGGTGCTTGAAGACCATATTGGTGGTACCAACGTGGTTGTAGGGATAGACATGAACGAGGGCATGGTTCGACTCGCAAAGGCCAAGAGGAGGTCGAGGTTCGGGGCGCTGATAGTTGCTGACGCAGAGCACCTGCCTTTCAGAGACAGCACCTTCGATGCTGTCCTGTCGTGCTATCTCCCGAAGTACTGCGACTCCTGCAAGCTGTTGTCAGAGTTGCGCCGCGTAATCACAAGTGGTGGTCGACTGGCAGCCTATGACTTCATCAGGCCATCGGGCTGGTTCGCGCCGCTCCACACAGCCTACGTCTATGTGTTTCTCAGAATTATGGCTTTGGGCACGAGATTGGCGAGGTCGGAGCTGAACGCGACGTTTGAACGCCTCCCAGTAATAATAAGCGAGACCAGATGGCCAGGCGACTGGGTCAGAGGGCTCCATGAGAACAGGTTCTCACAAGTTGCTTTGGAGAGGCTCAGCTCTGGTGTGGTGCTGATGGTGACGGCTGTCAGGAGGCGGTGAGCTTGTCCCTGAACGCCTCCCCGTACCTGTGTGGCCTGGAATGGTTCTTCGCGAGCTTCCTCTCGAAGACTTCGTCCAGGTTTGCATCCGGGTCTATCAGCCTGGAAGCGTCCAGGATGTAGAATATCACGTCTATCAGCTCCTCGATTGTTTCCTGGGGCGGCTTCGCCTTCTTCCACGAGTCGCTCGCCTCGCCTAGCTCTGTGAATGCGAAGAGAAGCTTGTTGGGTATCTCTTCTGGCGTGTTACCGAAACCCTTCGCCACGACCAATTCCGCCACCTTTCGCTTTGCCTCTTCCAGTGTGGGCATGGCTTGGGTCCATTTCCGTCTGGTTATCTGTCTTTCCTCGAAGGGAGGTATGTCTCCCTGTAGTACCTGCAGCGCGGCGCCAGGGAGCACACGTTGCACCTGGGCCCAACAGGCCTGCACGTTGTCTGACCGAACCTGACGAACAGGTCGTTCAGCTCGAGCCAGTACTTCTTGGGCACAACCTTCTTGAGCGCCTCTTCCGTCTCAGCCGGCGTTCTTGTCTCGACAATACCGAGCCTGTTGGAGATGCGGTGGACGTGGGTGTCCACCGGAATGGCAGGAATGCCGAATCCGTAGACAAGGACACAGTTTGCTGTCTTGCGGCCCACTGAACGGAGGGATAGCAGGGAGTCGATGTCGCTCGGCACCTTTCCACCGAATTCGTCGACTATCTGCTTGGCCACAAGCACTATGTTCCTCGCCTTCACGTTGTAGAAGCCAGCAGGCTTTATGAGCCTCCTGACTTCGTCTATGTCGGCACTCGCAAGCTCGTGCGCGTCTCTGTATCTTGAAAACAGGTTTTCAACAGCCCTTGTTGTGTTTTCATCCCTCGTCCTGTGCGAGAGAATGGTCCCTATGAGTATCTTGAAGGGGTCGCTTCCCTCGCTCCTCTTCAGTTCCGAGAGAGCTGTGGCCCGCCTATCTGTGGAGCCATAGACCATCCTCCTGACCTCCCTGAGAATCCAGCCGATCCTCAGACCTGCTCTGTGGCCCACGGCTCCCTTCTTACCCACTCTGCCACTTCTTGGCATGTGCTCACTAGCCCGTACTTCGGCGAATAGCCGAGTTCAGCCCATTCAGCTTCAGCCTCCAGCCTTAAGCATGCCCTGAGCTGCTCCACAGTGTACTTGGGCATCGGTGGCCTGGAGAAGAGACCTGCATTCCTTACCTTGACAGACTTGCCGAGCGCCCTTGCCAGCTCGGCGGCGAGCTGCGCCGGCTCCGAGTCGAACGACTTTACCAGGAAGACCTTGCCGTCTGTCGACTCGCGCGTCGCCGCAAGGTACATGGCCTGCGCGATGTCCTTCGGATGGGTGAAGGACATCACGCTCGAACTTGGGATTGCGACACTGCCTGACTCGATCATCCTCAGAAGTGGCACGATGAGTGTCCTGTCCCTCGGCCCCACAGCCCTTGCCGCTCGTATTATCGTGTAACGCGGTGCTCCACTCCTTGAGGCGAATTCTGTTATGACATTCTCCGAACTGAGCTTCGCCTTCTGATACATGTTTTCAGGGGCTGGCCTGGAGGACCTTGTGACGAGGCTCGTCCCGAATCCGTAAACATCCACCGTGCTCAGGTGGACGACCTTCTTCACATTCATCTCCGTGGCGACTTCGAGAAGGTTCATCATGCCTTCAGTGTTCACACGCATCAACTCACCGCCGTCTTCGGGCGCAGGGGAGGCAAGACTGTATATCACGTCCGCGCCCTCAACAGCTTCGTGCAACGAGTCGTGGTCGAGCAGGTCTGCCTCTATCCCCTGGACGCCATTGGCGTCCATTATCTTAAGGAAGGAGCCCTTCCTGAATGTACCCTTCGAGATCTCCCCCTGCTGAAACAGGTATTCCACAAGGTGACCTCCAACGAAGCCTGTCGAGCCAACTATGAGATTCATCTTGTCACCCCTGAAGATGTTCGTGATGGTGCCTTTCCTTGCCAGACTGTCTGACCTCGAAATCGCCTCTCACAAGTCTGAGCTGAAGGTCCTCCTCGAACTTTGAAACGTCCCCGAAGTGCCGGCTCAGCCTTTTCCTCGCAGAGGGTGAGAGTTCCGGGTACACGTTCTGCCCGCCGAACCTGCCGTATGCGACCCCCCTGAATCTGATTCTCTCCCCTTCCACATCGACGTAGCCTCGCATTAGGTTGGCTATGTCGCCCTCGCTCACGTAGTCAACTACAATGTTGTATTTTGGCCACTTCTCCCCTCTGACCATCGCTGCGGAGGCCGCAGACCTGCTCCCTTTATTGTGTTTCTGGCGGGCCAGCTGCCGTGACTTCGCCCAGGAAACGTTCATTCTCGAAGGTGATTATCAGGGGTGAAAAACATGCTGCTTGTTCAAATAGATGCCGGAATATGTTGTTTGTGGGGGTGGAATGAAGTTGCAGGGTATTCGCGGGAAGTGGGTTGGAAGGTTCATCTGGGCAGCGATAGTGAACGGGGCATTCGCTGTTCTCTGGACGCTGTTCATGGTGTGGCCGTTCGCAAAGCCGGCTCCGTCAATGGTCATAGCCAGCGGGAGCGCTGGTACGTGGCTGCTCACTGGATACGTGCTCTTCTTGAGTGTGGGCGTCGTCGCGACGGCAGTCACCGCTCTCTTCTACCTGTACATAGAGGGGATACGGGGCAAGGTCTACTCTGGAGTCAGGAACTATCTGGCATGGGGACACCTTATTCTGATGGAGTTGGGCGTGCTCGGCTCGACCTGGCTGCTGATGTATGCCGGATACGTGGGTGGGTCGGCTCTCCTGCCGGCGGCCGTGGGCGGAGGCGGTCTCAACCCTGGACAGGTTCACGAGCAGATACTCCAGTACTACATACAGCCGATATTCTACTTTGTCGTGACTGCGATACTCGGGGCTCTGATTGGAGGCCTGGGCTACCTGCTGAGCGAGAGGAGCAGGAGCGCCGACGTGTGATGGCCAGTGCTGAAGAGACACTGATAAGCATAAGCAGAAGGGCTTACGAGAAACTGACAAGGGCAAGAAGGGAAGGCGAAACGTATTCGGACGTGATACTCAGACTCATCTCTGCCACACTCGAGGGCCTGCAGAGGAGGGGCGAGATAGTGGTTACGACATCAGACGGGAGGAGGTTCAGAGTGAGTGTTGACCAAGAGAGATGTCTGGGTGCGATGAGCTGCGTTACGGTGGCGCCTCAGGTATTTGCCTTCGACACGTCGCCACAGGGCCAGTGGAGGAAGAGGGGGGAACCTCTCGGAATGAGGGATGTCGGGGAGGGGGAGGTGGACAGCGAGACACTCATTCGAGCCGCTGAATCATGCCCTTACAGAGCGATCAGGCTTATGGACGCCGACACGGGCGAGGAGGTATTACAATGACGCGGGACGGGCAGTACAAGCGAATACTGGTTGGTTACGACGGGTCTGACAACTCGAAGCGAGCCCTCGACAGGGCTGTTGAGCTGGCAAGAAGCGCTGGCTCCGAGCTGTCCGTGGTCGTGGCCGTGGACACTGTCAGCTACGCGCTCTATTCTACTGGTCAGTACTACTATCCGATTCGGGACGACATGACACAGCACGCCAAGAAACTCCTTGCCGAGGCTATCGAGACTGCGAAGCTTGCCGGCATAGCTGCAACAGGCTGGGTAAAAGAGGGCCGTCCTGCAGATACGATAATCACAACAGCGTCTGAGAACGGAGCTGACCTGATAGTGGTGGGCCGAAGAGGTATAAAGGGGATTGAAAGGTTCTTGATAGGGAGCGTGTCGTCAGCAGTGGTCAACAGCTCGAAGTGTGATGTCTTGGTGGTGAAGTGACAGAGTTGCTGTACGTGAAGGATATAATGACGAACAATGTCAGGACGATAGGCCCAGACGAGACGGTCGGAGAGGCAGCCAAGATGATGTCACGGTTCAGGATAGGGTCGCTTATAGTGGTCGACAAGTCCGGGAGGCCGGTCGGAATAATCACTGAGGGTGACGTTTCGAGAGCAGTGGCAAGGGGCTCGAACCCCAGCAACAGTGCGGTCAGGACGATAATGTCGAAGAAGCTGATAACCACACACCCAGGTGAGAGGGTGGAGGAGGCAGCAAAGCTGATGGCCGACGCGCAAGTGAAGAAGCTGCCTGTTGTTGAGGAAGGAAGGCTGGTCGGCATAGTGACCCAGACGGACATAGTCGGCTCCAGTTTCGAGCTGATAACTTCACTCAAAGAGATGGTCAGAGCAAGGTACAGACCCCCTGAGTTCCAGCCGTAGCGGAACAGTAAGGCAGAAGGACTCAAGTAGAATGTGTGGATGGACGATGATGGCGCACATTCTCGCCGGGATAAGGCCGAGCAGGCCATCTGCTGCGCTTGAACTGCACGAGCACTTACTCTCGGAAAAATGTGCAACCAACCGCCGGAGTCCGGCTCGAATGATGTGTACTGCATTGCGGGAGTTCTCCATGATTAGCTCAAATATCGACATGTGCATAGCAGGTCCCGATGAAGCGGACAGCCCTGGAGAAGCACGGGGGGAAGGTCGCTGGAGATCACTGACCAGGCAAGGGTCCAGGCAATACTGCGTGTTCTTTCGGACGAGTACTCGAGGAAGATACTTTTGGGGGCGATAAACGCACCGAAGTCGGTCGAGCAGCTGAGCAGAGAGAACGACATACCACTCAGCACGTGTTACAGGAGGGTTAACGAGCTTCTGGCGGAGGGAGTACTTGTCACTGACAGGATAGTTGTAACGCCTGAGGGGAAGAGGTACGAGCTGCTCAGGAGCGCCTTCAGGGCTTTCTCTGTGACCTTCGACGGAGGCTCGATAAGAGTTGACGCAGTAATAAATGAGGATGTAGCTGACAAGCTGCGCAGGGTCTGGCTTTCGATGAGGGGATGAGTGCTTTCCAGAGTTTGAGAATCGTGTTACATATTTTAAAGCACGGGAGGCGCTAAGTAGCTAGAGTTGGAACTCTCGATAGACGTCCTTAGGGTGGCGCAGGCGCTTATCCTTATCTTCGGCGGGATAGTGATATACTACGCCTCGAAGGGCTACAGGAAGAGGAAGAGCAGCTCACTCCTGCTGCTTGCAATCGGCTTCGCGTTCGTGACGATTGGGGCCGTGCTGGCAGGAGTACTCTTCGAACTGATGAATGTTGACCTGCCCACTGTGGAGGCGATACAGGCAATCGCCCAGGCAACCGGTTTCTTCATCATTGTCTACTCACTCACTGCAGCAAAGGACTGAGTACCGATGGAAAGATGATGAAGGGGGCGCCGGAGAGAACGGGCTCTGGCCTCGAGAGGGGCGTCGCGATACTCTTCATGGCGACAGGTTCTGTGTTCGCTGTAATCGGCTCTGTCTCAGGCTCGCTCGAGCTGTCTGCCCTTGCTGGCATGGGCCTTCCTGGGGTAAGAGGCCTGTTCTCGAGCCACCAATACATGCAGGTGTACGGCTTCCTATTCGAGTTCGTCGCCGGTGTTTCATACGTTTTGATTCCAAGGTTCCATGGCAGGCACATGGATGGTTTACCGATGATTGTTCTGTCATACGTCGCTGCGACAGCGGCCAACGTGGTCTTCTTCGTGAATGGTCTGGAGCTCGTACGTGTGCGTTGGCTTGATGCAGGCTCGCTGTTGCTTGTGGTGGCCTCATTTGCATACCTAGCTCAGACACTCCGTTCTATCTCCTGGAGGAGCGTTGTGGACTGTCTGATCGCTCTTTCAGGTGTGTCACTGGCCGCCTCAGCTGTAATGATTGCTTCGTCTGGCTCTGGTGGACAGTTCGGTCAGCCACTTCTTATGACAGTTCTCCTTGGATTCACTGGCTCAACCATATTCGCAGTTGAACTCAAGACAGCGAGCTTCAGGTACTCGATGCCCAGGCCTTGGGCGTCGAGGGCCATTTTATGGACACAGTCTGCCGGTGTTGCCTCGGCCATAGCATCTCTCTGGGCAGGACAGGTTCTCCTTCTGTCGTCAGTGCTATTCACGTGCTCGGCTCTTCTCGCTGTATTCGCGCTCCGCGCTGAACGCTCGGCGCTGAACCAGGAGAGGAGGAAGATGCTTGGAAGGAGAGACCTGGTCAGAACGCGATACTACGAGCTGTGTGTAAGGGTTGCCCTGGCTTGGCTTGTGGTCGGAACCTTTGCCGGCAACGGCTGGGCGGTCTGGCCAACCAGCTTCGCACTGAAAGACACCTTCATACACGCGACTGCGATAGGATTCATAGGGTCCACGATATTGGGCTACGGTCCTATACTCCTTCCTGGACTGCTGAGCAAGAAAGCACCGTCCAGAGGGCTCACGCTCGGTCCTCTGCTCACCCTTGCGATTGGTGTGACGATAAGGATGGTGGGGAACGCGCTTCAGGCTGCCCAGGGTATCATGCCTTCTTGGGAGGCAGTCTCCGGATATCTTGTTCTGATCGCGATGGGGTGGTTCGGAATCATGGTCCACTCTCTCAGGGAAGAAGCGACAGCCTGAGCCGCTGCGGAGCCGGCGCCTGATGGCGAGATTCTCGACTTTGAGAAACGGAGTGGAGATTTAAATGCTGTAGCAATGGTGTTGGGCACATGACACGGTCGAGGGCCGCCGCGTCTCAGCTGACAGCCTCGTTCATAGTGCTTGTCCTAGCAGTCGCCATAGTTTCCGTCGCTTATGTGAACAACAGTCAGCAGGGACAGAGCCAGATCGCAAATCTGCAAACGCAGCTTGCACAGCTCGTCAAGGAGCAGAAGGCATTCAACGCCTCTCTCTTCTCTAGCGGCCAGCCTCCCTGCGATAGACCAGGCGCCGACAAATGTGCGGATAGTTGAGACGTGGGAGCTTGCGCCAAACGCGCAGCAGGACAGGTTCACGCCCTACAATATAGTTGTCGCGCAGGGGGATACAGTGCAGATAACATTCATAATCAATGACAGCTCTGCGCACACATTCACTCTCGGCCCTCCATACAACTTCCAGATAAACGACACAACCACCGGTATGCACAACGACCTGACGGGCAAGACTTTCACAACAAACGCGACGAACAACTCGCCAGGTGTGCGTGTCTTCGGCAGGATCGGGAGTCTAACGGGAGTGGGCTCGTTCGTGGCGAAGTACCCTGGAGTGTTCATGTTCTTCTGCGTCTATCACATCCAGCTCGGTATGTTCGGCTACCTCATAGTTCTTCCAAACAAGGCGTTCTCGAACTCAACACCTGTCTCGCCCCCCTCCAGGAACGTCACCGGTGTGAAGGTCGATATAGTGCAGGGCTCATACAATACGAACGCCCCCAGGACCTACGTTCCTGACACGATAACTGTCGTGATAGGGGTCAACAATACTGTGACATGGGTGAACGACGACATAGCATCTCACACAGTTACGAGCGATACAAATGTCTTCAATTCAGGGAACATGAACCCGGGAGAGACGTGGACGTACACTTTCACGACTCCTGGAATTTACAGATACCATTGCGATTACCACCCCTGGATGATAGGGACGGTCATAGTGAAAGGCTGAGCCCTTACTTCAGCATCTCCTGCTGGATAAGCTCGGACAGCTTCTGGAAGTAAAGCGAGGTGGCAGTAGGCATATTCGGCAGGTTCCTGTCTATTGCTTCCAGGACGTACCTGACGGCCCTCTTCGACGTCCTGAACTCGAACTTCATAGGTAGGATCGGGTCCTGGACGACCTGTATGGAGTCGACTAGGTGTCGCGGGGCCTCAGCCTTCGCGTCGCTCTCGATTTTGCTGTACCAGCCAGCCAGGACGTTCGGGTCGAGGCCAAGCTTCAGGTTCTCTATCTCCTCGAGTAGCCTGTTGAGGACGCGCATCTCCTCGTTTGCCAACCCTTACTTCATTATGGTGGAGAGCTTAAAGGAAAAAAGGTGTAAACGATTTGAGCTGTTGAGTTGGCACCCGGCTCAGCTACACCTCATCTGGAATATCTCTGTCTTCTCGTACTCTGCCTCCCATAAGTGCGTGCTATTCCTGGCACGCCTCAAAGCAAGCAGAGTGTATCCGTCAGGGCTCTCTCTTAGCGCCTTCAGGAATATTGACTCTGCAGGCTCAAGCTCTTCGTCGTATGTCTTCACAACGTGCTGCCTGTACTTTTCGACCTCCTTCATGTGGTCTGAGAGGCAGAGAACCCTGCCCTGCAGCCTCGATGAAGTTATCAGCTTGATCTCAAGGCCACAGACCTCGCACTTGACCTTCTTCATGCCGCAATTCATGCAGACCCTGCCGACGCCCACCACAATGGGGTACGTCCCGGGCGTCTCCTCCTGCGAGCCGCAGAGCGCACACTTGGCACGCGTCCTAGAAAGGTGCTGCATGGCTGGAACGGAAGAATGGAGCAGCTTAAAACCCATTCCCCGTCTGGAGGCATCTCGTTGAGGATAGAGAAGATAGAAGCTTACCCCATCAGGGTGAAGGTGAAGGACAGGCTTGTGGCTGGGACATTCAGGTATGATAGTTACAGGACAGTTCTCGTGAGAGCTGTGTGCGACGGCCAGGTTGGCTGGGGCGAGGCAATGAGCAGGTTCGACGAAGTGGCAACGGCGAGGATGGTTGGTTGGATAGGGGAGAATATGCCGAAGGAGGCTGAGGGGCCGGAAGAAGCGTGGCAGAAAGTCTGGAGCCTCTTCAGGGTCAGAGGGCAGACGAGAGGTATAGCAGTTGAAGCTCTAAGCGGTGTGGAGATAGCCATGTGGGACGCCCATGGAAGGGCCTTGCGAGAGCCGCTGTGCAGACTCCTTGGCAAGAGGCCGAAGAAAATGCTGAAGGCTTACGCCGGCTCGGTCTTTGAGTCCAGGGGACAGGTGGAAAGGCAGGTTTCCAGGGTGAGAGAGCTCGGGCTGGCAGGCTTCAAGGTGAAGGTTGGTTTCGGGCTTGAGAGGGATGTCGCGATACTGAAAGAGGCAAGGAGATACTGGGACGATTGCATGCTTGTCGCCGACGCGAACGGCGCGTATGGCTGGAGAAAGGCAGTCTCGGCAGCGCGCGCATTCGAGAGGTACAGGCTCGAATGGTTTGAGGAGCCTGTCCCGTCAGACGACATGGAAGGGTACAGGAGGCTGGCAGGAGAGTCGTGTGTGCCGATAGGAGCAGGCGAGACATGGTACGTGAGGGACTTCGATGAGCCGCTTGAGGCGGGGCTTGTGGACGTGGTGGAGCCAAGCGTGAGCAGGTGCGGCGGTCTTCTTGTGGAGAAGAGTGTTGCCGAAAGGGCCTTGGCGAAGGGGATCAGGTTCGCACCAATGGTTGGAGCAAACTCTTCCATATCACTCGCCGCATCGGTGCACGTGGCCGCATGCACGGATGCACTTGCAGTTGAGTACGATGTATTCGGAAACCCGCTCGTGGAGGAACTCACACCAGGCTTCCCCTCTCTGAAGGACGGGATGGTGAGGGTGCCTTCGTCACACGGGCTCGGCATTGAGGTCGACGAGAGCTTCGTCAAGAGACACGCAATCTAGAGGTATTTCACTAGCTTGTCCACAGTTGCTATAGTCCCGAGTGCCCTTGTCCTGCTCACATCCCTGTCAACGCCTGTGAGGACAAGGACCGAGTCTATGCCCACCCTCTCGGCCCCCCTTATGTCAGTGTCTATCTGGTCGCCTATCATCACGGCTTCTTCGGGGCTGCATCCTGCCTTCCTCAGAGCTATCCTGAACATCAGAGGGGATGGCTTTCCTATGACAGTAGCCCTCCTGCCGGAACCGTACTCTATCGCTCTTACCAGAGGGCCAGCACCTATGGCAGGACCCTCACGCGACATGTAGACAGGCGAATTGTGGCTTGCGATTATCGGGACGCCAGAGGCGGCTAGCTTTGAGGCCGTGTTCAGCTTCTCGTAGTTGACGAACCTATCGAGCCCGACGACAACAACGTCTGCCCTTCCACGACTGGCCGGCCTGTGGCCCAGCTTGCGAAGCTCCATATCGAGGCCCTCCTCACCCACAAGGTAGTAAGCGACCTTGCCAAATCTGGTGAGGAGATACTCTGCAGTCAGAAGGCCGCTGGTGAGTATCTCCTCCTTTGCGACTGGTATCCCCAGCTCAACAAGGTTCGAGTGTATCGCCTCGACAGAATCTGTCGAGTTGTTGGTGAGTATGAAGAGCTTCTTTCCCCTTTGTCTGAGCTCGCCAACTATCCTCGTACCGCCCAGCTTCACGCGCTTCTCCTTCCCCTTGTAGAACACGCCGTCGAGGTCGAAGAGGAAGAGCTTCTTGTTGGAGAGGTCGAGGTCAGCCAACAGCTATCCTGCCCTCCATGCAGCTGACCACGACATTCTCCCCTGAAGGTATTCTGTACGCTTGTTGAGGTACAGAGGTCATCACAGGTATAGATACGCCATAGAGTATCCTTGCCAGAACAGAGCCTATCACAACACCGGGGTCCGGGCTCTCCGTGAGCACAGCAGCGGGACCGTTTCCCAGCCTGACTGTCTCAAGGAACCACGCCGAGGCTGTAGTCGAGCCCTTGCCGAAGGGATAGATGAGCACCCTGCCTTTAACACTCTCTCCCCTGATATCGCTCCTGACGTCGGTGACAGTCCCTGTGACCGGGTCCACTCCGTGAGCGAATGTGAACGCCCTCCGAGATACAAGCGCAGGTCCGCTGGCGTCTCCGGATACCATGCAGCGTGCATTCATCAGAAGCTTCATTCTGTGACCTCCTCCACTATCGACTTGGTCGATGAGTATCTCATCTTCACCTCGCCCTCGGATGACACTATCTCTGCCAGCTTTGCGGAGTTCGTGAGGACGACGTTGAAGCCCATCCTCTTGAGCGGCGAGATCTCAGCGTCTGTCGTGTGCGTTATCCTTGCCCCCGCCATCTCCAGCTCCCTCCTTATCCCTGACCTGGTGGCCATGTCGTAGCCCTGAGACGAAGTGTAGAGGTACATCCTTATCCCGTTCTTTAGCCTCCTGCCAGACAGGAGACGAGCTACAGCACCTAGCTCTGCCGCGGAGAGGTGAGGGACGCCAAGCGCGACAAGGTCTGGTCTTTCTTCCGTCTGGTTGAGCTCGGCCTCGACTTCCTCCAGCTCCTTTCTGCCGACATCTATCGTCTCCACACTCTCTCCTCCCGTGGCGTCCGCGACAGTGTCCGAGCCAGGCGTGAATCCCACGTAGTGTATCATGGTCACGGGGCCGGCTGCGGCAGCTGCTGCTCCTAGATGCTTAAGGTCGTCAGACGTGGTGGACAGGGGAAGCCCTTCCAGCGCTGGAACGATTGACCCAGAGTTCTTGCCTATATAGAAACCAATGCTTCTGTAGTCGAGGTCAGAGAGGCTGTCTAACCTTACGCGGAAGAGCAGGCGGGCAACCCTGTTCTCCTCTAGCAGCATGCCGTACCTTGGTGTCAGACCTGTGACTGCGCAGGCTATATCGAGCCCGGACGTTATCTTGTTGGTGAGACAGCCTATCAGAGAGTTTGCGAAGACGACTGAGTTTGACTCAGCCCAGGCCACCGTCTCGCCGCGCTTAGGGAAGTTGCAGACCTGGTACTGGACGCACGTCCAGCATGGGATGCCACCAAGCCTCGCGTAGGCGTCGCATAGCCTGAACTGTTTCAGCGCGAACTCCTCTGGCACGTCGAAGCTCCTCCAGTTTTCAAGGTCGACGCTCGCAGGGTCGACAGTTGTGGGGACGGCGAACTTGCCCCCAGAGGCCGCGAACCTCTCAAGCACCTCAATTCCAGCCTCGTGCAGGCTGCTGTAGTGGGCCAAAACGTGGGCCGACTTGATTGGTACAAGAGAGTCTGCTGAGACAGCGTCTCCGACGCTCGTCAGTATCTCCATTGCGAGCATCTTTGCCTCCCCCTCCTCCCCCTTCAGCATCTTCTCCTGCTGCGAGCTCAGGTACAAACTCACCACACCCCCAACAATTCTTTTAAAAAGGCGTTCTTGACTATGAACCATGAATTTCACACACTATTTACCTACACGGGTCCTCTTTGGATACGGCTCGCTCGATTCGATTGGAACCGAGGCGAGGGCTCTGGGTGCAAGCAGGGCACTTATCGTAACCGACAGCGTAATGGTGAAGGCTGGTGTTGTTGGGAGTGTGGCGTCGAAGCTAGCAGGAGTGACGTGCGAAGTCTTCGACGGGGTGGAACCTGAGCCGGGGATAGAGGTGGCCGACAGCGTGGCCGCAAGGGTCAGGAGCGGACACTACGACCTTGTGATTGGTGTGGGAGGAGGGAGCTCAATGGACATGGCAAAGGTCGCCGCAGCCTTAGCCACAAACGAGGGTCCTGCAAGGAGGTACGTCGGGAATAATTTGTTCGAGAAGAAGCCACTGCAGTCGATAATGGTCCCCACAACGGCCGGGACAGGGGCCGAACTCACTGTGACATCGATGGTGACAGTAGAGGGGCACAAGCAGTGGATAAACAGCCCGTTCCTGCTGCCATCGGCTGCGATCGTCGACCCCGAACTCACCCTCACGATGCCCAAAAGCGTCACAGCAGCGACCGGGCTCGACGCACTCTGCCACAATACAGAGGCGTACCTGTCAGGTGCATCCAACCCGATCACAGACTCTGTTGCACTCGAGGGGATAAGGCTCATAGTTGCAAACCTGGAGAAGGCATACGAAGACGGGAGTGACAGGATGGCAAGGGAGGCGATGAGCCTTGCAGCCCTTCTAGGCGGGATCGCGCTGCACGCAAGAATGGTTTATGGGCATTCGGTCGGGTACACCATAGCCACAAGGTTCAGGCTACCTCACGGCGTCTCATGCGGAATACCGCTGCCATACGTGATAGCAAGCTACTCCGTTGCCTGCGCCCCGAAGATGAAGAGGCTTGGAATTGCTTTCGGCGTGGACGATGGGCTGGAGGACCCAGCTGAAATTGGGCTTGCTGTGGCTGAGAGGGCGAGGGGGCTTGTCGCGGCTGTAAACGTACCTACCAGTTTGAAAGATATCGGTGTGAAAGAGAGTGACCTGCCTGCTCTTGCAAGAGAGTGTATCGAGCTGTATCCAAGGCCAAACAGCACACTTGTGTTCGATGTAGAGAGTATGACACACCTGTACAGGATGATGTGGGAAGGAAGACTGGCCGAGTAGCCAGGTAACTCTTATACGGGTCGAGGAGAGGCGTTGGAAATAATGAAGATGTTCATCGAAGGTGAATGGACAGACTCCTTTTCTGGGGATACTTTCAGCGTTGTAAACCCAGCCACGAGTGAGGTTGTGGATACTGTTCCCAAAGGTGGGAGGGAGGACGTTAGAAGGGCTGTTGATTCTGCCTCGAGGGCGATGGAGGTTTGGTCTGGGAAGCCGGCACTGGAGAGGTCGAGATTTCTGCTGAAGGCATCCGAGCTAGTCAGGGCGAGTGCTGAGGACCTCGCCAGGACGCTGACACTTGAGCAGGGGAAACCGCTGAACGAGTCAAGGAGCGAAGTGAATTCTTTCGCAAACTGCTTCGAATATTACGCCGGACTCGCGGGCCGGTTCAGGGGTGCCCAGACTCCCTTCTCGACTGGGGAGGGGTACTTCATCGTTACGAAGAAGCCGATAGGCGTGGTGGGTGCGATTCTCCCGTGGAACTTCCCTGTTTCGCTCATGTCCTGGAAGCTCGCCCCTGGCCTTGCTGCAGGGAACACTTTCGTTGTAAAGCCTGCGAGCTCCACGCCGCTCACAGACCTGAAGCTTGCTGAGCTCCTTATGAAGGCAGGACTCCCGAAGGGAGCGGTCAACATAGTCACTGGGCCGGGGTCCGTTGTCGGGGAGGAGATGCTAGACAACAACAAGATAGCGAAGATAGCATTCACTGGTGAGACTGGGACGGGAAGGAGGATAATGGAGGGTTCAGCGAAGTACATCAAGAGGGTGACACTTGAGCTGGGCGGGTCGGACCCGATGATCGTGTGCGACGATGCAGACCTGGGGCTAGCAGTCGAGGGAGCAGCATGGGGCAGGTTCAGGAATTGTGGCCAGTCGTGCACCTCGGTGAAGCGGCTATTCCTTTTCGAGAAGATAGCTGAAGAGTTTGTGAAGAAGCTCTCGAGTATCGTCAGGACTGTAAGGGTGGGTAACGGGCTTGAAGCAGGGACGCACATGGGGCCACTCCACAACGAGCAGCAGAGGCAGAAAGTGGAGGAGATGGTCGAGGATGCGAAGGCCAGGGGAGCAAGGGTTGTGGCCGGTGGTCGGAGGCCAGAGGGTAAAGAATATGACAGAGGCCACTTTTATCTGCCTACTCTCCTGACTGAAGTGAGCTACGACTCGATGATAGCGAGGGAGGAGTGCTTCGGACCTGCGCTTCCTATATTCGTCGTGAAGGACTTGGAGGAGGCAATAGAGAGGGCGAACGACACAATTTACGGGCTCGGCTCCTCTGTCTGGACTAGGGATATGGAGAAGGCATACCATGCAGCCGAGTCGATAGAGGCAGGAACGACATGGATAAACTCCCCTCCAATAGCAAGGGCAGAGGTGCCTTTCGGAGGCTTCAAGCTGAGCGGTTTCGGAAGGGAGCTTGGAATAGAGGGACTGGACCACTACTACGAGACGAAGAGCATTCAGGTGTACGAGTACGGGAAGGGGAAGAAGTGGAAGTTCCCGATTTGACAAAGAAGCAGTAGCCGGCAGCCGCTTCGCGGGAAATGGATGAAGACTGGAGAGGAG
>Ga0080006_1134975_pt1 | contig 35458 bp, 32 predicted proteins | sample RS3BMetagenome_FD_69209 | JGI IMG/M metagenome (GOLD analysis project Ga0080006, IMG submission 69209) | Ferric oxide microbial mat and aquatic microbial communities from Rainbow Spring, Yellowstone National Park, USA - RS3B (SPADES... ...
TGCGTCCAGCAACTCCCGCTCTGACCGCGTAATCCCTTGCATCACAACATCATCACACGCCACACAGTGCGCAGCCGTCAGACATGCCGACCAGTGGACGGGTTATTCAGTGCTCTCCTAGACTGTGCCGGTGGAGTCCGCATCGCCCCGTCCCGTGCTGGTCGTCGATTACGGCGCGCAATACGCCCAGTTGATCGCCCGCCGGGTGCGTGAAGCGCGGGTGTTCTCCGAGGTCATCCCGCACACCACGGCGGTCGACGAGATCAAGGCCCGCGATCCGCTGGCGGTGCTGCTGTCCGGCGGTCCGGCCAGCGTGTACGCCGACGGCGCTCCGCAACTCGACCCGGCGTTGTTCGACCTGGGTGTGCCGGTGTTCGGTATTTGCTACGGATTCCAAGCGATGGCGCAGGCGCTCGGCGGCACCGTCGCGCGAACCGGCACCAGCGAGTACGGCCGCACCGAACTGAAAGTCGTTGGCGGCGAATTACATGCCGACCTTCCCGACATCCAGCCGGTGTGGATGAGTCACGGTGATGCTGTCACGTCCGCGCCGGACGGCTTCGAGGTGATCGCGACCAGCGCGGGCTCCCCGGTGGCGGGGTTCGAGAACCGGGCGCGGCGGCTGGCCGGCGTGCAGTACCACCCCGAGGTCCTACACAGCCCGCACGGGCAACAGGTGCTGACCCGGTTCCTGCACGAGTTCGCCGGTATCGCACCGGATTGGACCCCGGCCGGTATTGCCGAGGCGTTGGTCGAGCAGGTTCGCAGCCAGGTGGGCGACGGTCACGCGATCTGCGGGCTGTCCGGTGGCGTCGATTCAGCCGTGGCCGCGGCGCTGGTGCAGCAGGCCATCGGAGATCGGCTGACGTGTGTGTTCGTCGACCACGGTTTGTTGCGCGAGGGTGAGCGCGCACAAGTCCAGCGTGATTTCGTCGCCGCCACCGGCGCCAACCTGGTGACCGTCGATGCCGAGGCGACCTTCCTCGAAGCGCTGTCCGGGGTGACCAACCCGGAAGGCAAGCGCAAGATCATCGGACGGCAGTTCATCCGGGCGTTCGAAGGCGCCGTGCGAGATGCGCTGGGGCACAACGACAACGAGGTTGAGTTCCTGGTGCAGGGAACGCTGTATCCGGATGTGGTGGAGTCCGGCGGTGGCACCGGGGCGGCGAACATCAAAAGCCATCACAATGTCGGCGGACTGCCCGATGATCTCAAGTTCGTTCTCGTCGAGCCGTTGCGACTGCTGTTCAAAGACGAAGTGCGCGCAGTGGGACGCGAGTTGGGTCTGCCCGAGGAAATCGTTGCGCGCCAGCCGTTTCCGGGGCCGGGCCTGGCGATCCGCATTATCGGTGAAGTCACCGCGGCCCGGCTGGACACGCTGCGCCGTGCCGACTCGATTGCACGTGAGGAGTTGACCGCGGCCGGCCTTGACTCCCAGATCTGGCAGTGCCCGGTGGTGCTGCTCGCCGACGTCCGGTCGGTGGGCGTGCAGGGGGACGGTCGGACCTACGGGCATCCGATCGTGCTGCGGCCGGTGTCCAGCGAAGATGCGATGACCGCGGACTGGACCCGGGTGCCCTACGACGTGCTGGAGCGCATCTCGACCCGGATCACCAACGAGGTGGCCGAGGTCAACCGGGTGGTGCTGGATGTGACCAGCAAGCCACCCGGCACTATCGAGTGGGAATAGCGGGAATAGCCCGACGACGGTGCGCGCCTGAAGCGTCGAACGTCACTTGGCGACGGCCGCGACACGCTTCCACTTGACCTTGTCGGTGGGTGGGTATTGACTGATGGTAATCGAACATACATTCGAACATCAGTAGTAACACCCGTACCGCAGGAGTGCTCGATGACGGCGATGCTTGCCCCTGAACAGCCGCATCACAACCGTGCTGAGCAGCTAAAACAGCTGCGCAGGCAGATGGCGGCGGTATCCGGGAAGGTGGGCTTCCCCCAGCGCGGCGACGCCCATCTGGACGACCTGCTTCCGGATTCGGAAGCCAGGCTCCCGGTCCCGCAGTTGCTGACGGACGTGTTGCCCGATGCGTTGCCACGAGGAGCGGTTGCGGTGCTGTCGGGTGCCCGGTCTTTGCCGCTGAGCATGGTGGCCGCGGTGACGGCCGCCGGCCGGAATGTGGCCATTGTCGGCCAACCGGGTGTCGGCCTGCTGGCCGCGGTGGAAATGGGCGCCGATCTGAGCCGACTTGCGGTGATTCCGGATCCCGGCACCGACCCGGTGGAGGTGGCCGCGGTGCTCATGGACGGAATGGACCTGATTGTGCTGGCGCTGGGCGGGCACTCGGTGCCGATGACTCGGGCCCGGGCCGTGGCAGCCCGGGCCCGGCAGAAGGGCTGCACGTTGCTGGTCACCGATGGCGACTGGCAGGGTGCGTCGATCCGGCTCAAGGCCCAGGTCTGCGGTTACGAAACCACCTCGGACAAGCCGGGTTTCGGGCGGATCAACAAGGTGCGGCTCGAGGTGTGTGCAGCGGGGCGGGCGATCCGGCAGGCCCGAACGGGGTGAGTGTGGCTTCGCGGGTATTGGCGATTTGGTGCATGGACTGGCCCGCGGTTGCCGCCGCGGCGGCGGCGGGACTGCCGGCTACGTCCCCGGTGGCCGTCACGCTGGCCAACCGGGTGATCGCCTGTTCGTCGGCGGCCCGTTCGGCGGGTGTCCGGCGAGGGCTGCGACGGCGCGAGGCGTCGGCCCGCTGCCCGCAACTGCACGTGGTGGCCGTTGACCCGGACCGTGACGCCCGCTTCTTCGAAGGAGTGGTTGCGGCGGTCGACGACCTGGTTCCCCGGGCCGAGGTGCTGCGTCCCGGCCTGGTGGTGATGCCGGTCCGCGGGGCGGCCCGGTTCTTCGGGTCCGAACCCCAGGTGGCCGAGCGGTTGACCGACGCGGTGGCCGCCGCCGGCGTCGAGTGTCAGGTCGGAATAGCCGATCAGCTCCCGACTGCGGTCTTCGCGGCTCGGGCGGGCCGGGTCGTAGTGCCTGGGGAGGATGCGCGGTTTCTGTCGACGCTGTCGATCCGGCAACTCGCCACCGAGCCCAGCCTGTCCGGTCCGGGGCGGGCCGGCCTGGCGGATCTGCTGTGGCGGTTGGGTATTCGCACCATCGGGCAGTTCGCTGGGCTGTCGCGAACGGACGTCGCCTCCCGGTTCGGGGCCGACGCGGTGAGCGCGCACCGGTTCGCCCGGGGCGAGCCGGAACGCGGGCCGTCCGGGCGTGAGCCGCCGGCCGAGCTCGATGCGGTGTTGCAGTGCGATCCGCCGATCGACCGGGTCGACGCCGCGGCATTCGCCGGGCGCTCGTTGGCCGGCGCGTTGCATCAGACGCTACTCGCTGCCGGAGTGGGTTGCACCCGGCTGGCCATCCATGCCGTGACCGCCAACGGTCAAGAGCTGACTCGGGTTTGGCGATGTGCCGAGCCGCTGGCCGAGGACGCCACCGCCGACCGGGTGCGCTGGCAACTGGACGGCTGGTTGAACACCCGAATCGTCGTGGATCGGCCTACCGCGCCGTTGGTTCAGATACGGCTGCAGGCCATGGAGGTGGTGTCGGCGGGGGCGCTGCAGTTGCCACTGTGGGGTGGTCTCGGCGAAGAGGACCGGATGCGGGCACGTCGGGTGCTGGTCCGGGTGCAGGGTCTGCTCGGCCCGGAGGCGGTGCAGGTGCCCACGCTGTCCGGCGGTCGCGGGCCGGCCGAACGCATCACGCTGACACCGCTGGGCGACGAGCCGGTGCCGCTCTCTGATCCGAATCGGCCGTGGCCCGGCCAGCTGCCGGAGCCATCGCCGGCGGTGCTACTCGACGATCCAGTGGAACTTTTTGACAGTCAGGGTAATTCGATTCGGATAACCAGTCGCGGGTTGTTCTCCGCCGACCCGGCTCGGCTCACCGCCCGCGGCCGCGACAATCGGCTGCACTGGTGGGCCGGCCCATGGCCGGTCGACGAACGGTGGTGGGATGACCGGCTTGACGCCGGTCAAAAGGCGGGTCGGACCGCTCGGGTGCAGGTGCTGTTGGAAGGCGAGCGACCGACCGACCCCGGAACCGCGCTACTGCTCTGCTATCGGCAACGGAGGTGGTACCTGGAGGGAATCTACGAGTAACGCGAGCTTCCGTGCGCCGAGCGTGCAGCCACTGCGAAAAAGCAGCGAAAATCTCACAGCAGTTACACGTTCGGCGAGTAGAAGCCCATCAGCCCAGTCGGCCGGCAAATGGGCCCACCCGCTCGATGAACCGGTCGAAGAACACCGTCGGGTCTGCCTGAACAGCGATCAGCGCGTTGGGCTTTCGAGCCCAGCGGCCCGACCAGTCGGTGACTGTCATGCCCCGGGTCAGGGTGCCGGTCAACTCGACGTCCACCGTGGTCTGCCGGGTCTGGACAAGCTGTGGATCCAATGCGACCGCGGCGGCCAAGGGATCGTGTAAATGCGCGAGATAGCCATGGCCCAGGTCGTGATACGACTCCAGGTAAAACCGCGTCGCATCTTCGATCACCCGGATAAGCGGGTTGGAGGCCGACGACCGGGTTCCGCGCTCATCCTCGGCGCTCAGCGGGGTCGTTGTCGACTCGGCCGCGGCGGCCAGGCGGGAAAGAATGTCCGGGGTGAGCGCGATCTGCCGGGTTACGTCGAGGCCACACAAGATCGGAAGACGTTGTGGGTCGACGTCCTCCGAAGGTGACCAACCGGCGAATACCTCGGCCGCCGCCTCCGGGTCGAAGGCGATGTTCCACTCGGCCGCCGGGGTGGTGTTCCCTCGGTGGTCGTAGGCGCCGCCCATGATCACCAACCGGCGCAGCAGTTTCGGCAGCGCAGGCTCTTTGCGTAACGCCAGCGCCAGGTTGGTCAGCGGCCCGGTGGCCACTCCGATCAACTTGCCCGGATGCTGTTGCGCCGCTTTGACCCACGCCGTAGCGGCATCGTCGCCGCTGATCCGTCGCTCGGTTGGTGGCAGATCGGCGTAGCCCAAGCCGCGCGGTCCGTGCACCGGACTGTCCGCGCGCACAGCGGAGTTCAGCGGGTGATCGGCGCCCCTGGATACCGGTACGCCCTCGACGCGGCACAGGTCGAGCAGACCGAGATTGTTGTCGCAGACTTGGTCGACGGGAACGTTGCCACTGGTTGAGGCTATGCCGACGAGTTCCGCGTCCGGGCTGGCCAACAGGTAGATCAGAGCAATGGCGTCGTCAACGCCGGTGTCGACGTCGGCGAAAACTGGTGCGGCGGCCACCGCGGACACGATACCCGCTCGGGCCCGATCGAACCGAGTTCGCTGTTACCAGTGCACACCGGGAACCAGGCGCACGACGCGCATGACTGGGCCGGGAACCCGTACCCGAGCAACCGAGGCGCGTACCGGCGGCTTCGGTCGCCGTGAGGAATGCGGTTCCGCAACAGGATTCGGGTCCATCGGTTGCGCCTCACCACGCGCCGCGGCCGAATCCGGGTAGCCGAGGTACACCTGGTGCAGGATTCGCCGCGACAGCTTCGGAGTGAAATAGTGGCCGGCCTCGGACAAGGTGCCCAGTGGTGTGTCGATCCGCGATGGTTTGTCGATCAACCCACGAACCACCATCGCGGCCGCGTGTTCGGCGCTGATCGGCGGAACCGGGTTCAGCCGCCGGGACGGCTTGATCATCGGGGTGGCGACCAGAGGCATATGGATGTTGGTGAACGTCACATGGTCAGAAAGAGTTTCGGTGGCAACCACTTCAGAGAACGCGTCAAGTGCGGCCTTCGTGGGCAGGTACGCGCTGTACTTGGGGCTGCGGGCCTGCACGCCGGCGCTGGACACGTTGACGACGTGGCCGAAGCGGCGCTCACGCCAATGCGGCAGCAGCGCCAGCACCATGCGCACCGCGCCAAAGTAGTTGACCGCCATCACCCGTTCGTAGTCGTGCATCCGATCGGTCTGATTGACCACCGATCGACGGATTGATCGGCCCGCGTTGTTGACCAGGTAGTCCACGTGATCGAAGCGGCCCAGGATGTCTTTGACGGTATGCTCCACCGACCCGGAATCGGTGACGTCGCAGGTGAAGGCGTAAGCGTGACCACCGTTGGCGCGAATCTCTTCCACCAGATCGTCGAGCGCATCACCGTTGCGGGCCAGTGCGAATACGCATCCGCCCCGCTCGGCGACCGCAATCGCGGCCGCTCGGCCGATACCACTGGATGCTCCGGTGATGATCACGTTCCGGCCGACCAGCGGGCCCTCCGGATCGTCGCGGCGGGCCCGGTCGGGATCGAGATGCTCGGCCCAGTACCGCCACAGCGCCGGCGCGTAGCTGCTGAACTCGGGCACCGTAATTCCGCTGCCGCGCAATGCTTTCTGCGTCTTGTCTGAGATGAAAGTCGGGGCAAGGTCGACGACGTCGAGAACCTCGCCGGGGATGCCCAGTTGAGTCGCGATCATGTTGCGCCACACCTTGGGCCGGCCGCGCACTTTGAGCACCGGCGCCGCCACCGACTTGGGTAGCGACCCGCGCAGCGTCGGCAATCCCGCTGCGGCGGCAACCCCTCGATAAATGCCGCGCAGCCCAATGGTTTTCGGCGAGGTGAGGTGGAACGTCTGCCCGTCGCACCCGTCGGCGTGCAGCAATGCGACCAGCGCGTCGGCGACGTAGTCCACCGGCACGATGTTGGTGCGACCGGTGTCGGGCAACATCATCGGCGTCAGCCGCGGCAGCACCGCGAGCTTGGCCAGCATGCCGAAGAAGTAGTACGGCCCGTCGATCTTGTCCATCTCGCCGGTGCGCGAATCGCCCACCACGACCGCCGGCCGGTAGATCCGGTACCGCAGCCCGGACGTCGAGCGGACCAGCAGTTCGGCCTCGAACTTCGTCTGGTGATACGGCGTCGGCAGCTGTTGGCCGATGTCGAAGTCGTCCTCGGTGTATTCGCCGTGGAAGTCGCCTGCCACCGCGATCGACGACACGTGATGCAGGGTCGCATCGAGCCGGCGCGCCAGCTCGATCACGGCTTGGGTGCCCTCCACGTTGGCCGCGCGCTGCGCGGCTTCACCGGCGGTGATGTCGTAGATCGCCGCGCAGTGCACCACGTGGTCGACCGCGCCCAGTTCGGCGACGGCTTCGTCGCAGAGTCCGAGGCCAGCTTCGGTCAGTTCGCCGACCAGCGGCTTTGCCCGCTCACCCCAGGCCGCGGCCGAGCGTTCGAAGCGGCCGAGCGAGGACCGGCGGACCAGGACCCACACTTCGGCGTCCGGGTGGGTGTCCAACAGACGGGACACCACGCGGCGCCCGATAAACCCGGTACCGCCGGTAACGACATAGCGCATGCAAGACATGGTGCGCCCGGTGCGGCCGCACGTCAACGCAGTGTGACGGGATCGTCGGAACCGGTCAGCGGGACGGCGCCACCGAGTCTTTCTCATCCGGGTCGTCCCACAGCAACAGCTGGCGAACCGCGGGACGTGATCCATACGGCTGCAGCATCGAACTGGCCGGCCGCGGGCGAACCCGCAGCGGCCACCAGAACCACCGGCCGAGCAGCGTGGCAATCGACGGAGTCATGAACGACCGGACGATCAGGGTGTCGAACAACAGTCCGAGACCGATCGTCGTACCGATCTGACCGAGCGTCTGCAGGCCGCTGAAGATGAACCCGCACATCGTCACGGCGAAGACCAGACCGGCGGCTGTCACCACCGAACCGGAGCCGGCCATGGCGCGGATGATGCCGGTCTTGAGCCCCGCGTGGATCTCTTCTTTGAACCGGGAGATCAGCAGCAGGTTGTAGTCGGAGCCCACGGCCAATAGCAGGATGACCGCCAAAGCAAGCACCACCCAATACAATTCGATCCCGAAAATGTACTGCCACAGCAATACAGAAAGACCGAACGAGGCGCCCAGCGACAGCACCACCGTGCCGACGATGACGATCGCGGCGACCAGGCTTCGGGTGATGATCATCATGATCAGCAGGATCAGGCTCAGCGAGGCGACGGCGACAATCAAGATGTCGTAACTCGCCATGTCCTGGATGTCTTTGTAGGTCGATGCCGTCCCGCCGAGATAGAAGCTGGCGCCGGCCAGGGGAGTGCCCTTGACGGCCTCGTGCGCGGCTTGCTTGATCGGCTCGACGCGCGAGATTGCCGCGGGCTCCGCGGGGTCGCCCTCGTGGGTGATGATCATCCGCGCCGCTTTGCCATCAGGTGACAAGAACAGCTTCAGGCCGCGTTTGAAATCGGGGTTGTCGAACACTTCCGGTGGCAGATAGAACAAGTCGTCGTTCTTCGACTTGTCGAAAGCCTGTCCCAGCGCAGCCGGATTGTCGTTCGCCATCGCCGACTGCTTGTCGATTCCAAGGTTGGTGGCGAAGTTCTTCAGCGTCAGCTCGCGGTTGACTTCCTGGCTGGCAATCTGCGGTGGGATAAGGCCCACCAGTTGCGGCTGGATCGCGTCGAGTTTGTCCAGGCTCGCGGTCAGGTCTTCGAACTTCTCGGTGAGCTGATCGATGCTGTCGAGCGTCTCAAAGGTATTGCGCAGCGCGAAGCACATCGGAATGTCGTAGCAATGCTTCTCCCAGTAGAAGTAGCTGTGCAGCGGCCGGAAGAAGTCGTCGAAATTCGCCAGCTTGTCGCGCACCTCGGAGATGATCGCCAGGGTTTCGTGGAACTTCTGGGTCTCGTCATGAGTCGCGTTGGCGAGTTGCTGCTGCAGGGTGTACTGCTGTTGCAGGATCGCGATGGTCTTGTCGAGTTCTTGGGACTGGCGTAACAAGTCGCGCGCACGGTCTTCTTGATACTTCAGGTTTTGCACCTGTCCGATGCTTTGCTGACTGACCTGAAACGCGATCGAGCTGTGGTCGAGCGGAGCTCCCAGCGGCCGGGTGATCGACTGCACGGCAGCGATTCCGGGAATGTGGAAGACGCCCTTGGCCACCCTGTCCAGCACCAGCATGTCGGCGGGGTTGCGCAGGTCGTGGTCGGTTTCGATCATCAGTAGCTCGGGTTCCAGCCGCGCACGGGGGAAGTGCCGTTCGGCTGCGGTGTATCCCACGTTGGCTGCGGCGGTGGCCGGGATGTAGGGGCGGGTGTCGTAGCTGGTCTTGTAGCCGGGCAGGGCGAGCAAGCCGATCAGCGCAATCGCGACCGATACCACCAGGATCGGCCCGGGCCAGCGGACGATCGCGGTGCCGATTCGGCGCCAGCCGCGGGTCTGCAGCACGCGTTTGGGGTCCAACAGCCCGAAATGGCCGGCGACGACCAGGATCGCCGGGCCCAGGGTGAGCGAGGCCGCCAGCGCCACCAGGATCCCGATCGCAGCGGGAATGCCCAGGCTGTGAAAGTAGGGCAGTCGAGTGAACGCGAGGCATGCCACCGCGCTGGCGACGGTCAGGCCCGAGCCCAGCACGACATGTGCGGTGCCCCGATACATGCTGTAGTAGGCGGTTTCGCGCTCTTCGCCGGCGGAGCGGGCCTCGTGATAACGGCCGACGAAGAAGATCGCATAGTCCGTTCCCGCCGCGATCACCAGCAACGTCAGCAGATTCGTCGCGTATGTCGACAGCTCCAGGATTCCTGCATTGCCAAGGAACGCAACGACTCCCCTTGCGGCCGCCATCTCGAGCAGGACCGTCGCCAAAACCAGCGCAGTGGTGGCCAATGACCGATAGACGACGAACAGCATCACCGCGATCACGGCGACGGTCAGCGCGGTGACCTTGTCGGAACCCTTACTGCCTTCGGTGAATTGGTCGGCGATCAGCGGTGCCGCGCCGGTCACATAGGCCTTCACGCCCGGAGGCAGCTGCATGTGGTCGACCGTGCTGCGGACGGCGTCGACGGACTCGTTGGCCATCGCCGCGCCCTGCGCGCCGGCGAGGAACAGTTGTACGTAGGCGGCTTTGCCGTCGTTGCTCTGCGAGCCTGCTGCCGTCAGCGTGTCGCCCCAGAAGTCCTGAATGTGCTGGACGTGCTTGGTGTCCTGTGCCAGCGTGCGGATCAGTTGGTCGTAAAACTTGTGGGCCTCGGCACCGAGCGGCTGTTCACCTTCCAAGACGATCATCGCCGAGCTGTCGGTGTCGAACTCGTGGAACACTTTCCCGATGTGCTTGAAGGACTGATAGGACGGTGCTTCGGGCGAGCTGATGCCAACGTTGTGCAGCCTGCCGACCTCTTCTAGCTGCGGTACGGCGATATTCGGGATAGCGGCCAGAGCCACCCAGAAAAGCAGGATGGGTACGGCAAGGCGGTGAATGGCGCGCGGGATGCGCGGCCGGTCGACGTTGTGGTTGCTCATCCGGACTTGTCCAAGCAGTAGGTGTAGGCACTCAATTCAGTCACGGTCCTCTCGTCTTTGACGACGCCGTTGACGGTGATACGGCATCCCAACGTGTTGCCGTTGCCCTGAGCGACCACGTTGGCGATGACCGCGGGGTCGGTGGTGGTGATCGTGTACGACCACGGCAGGGGGGCGTTGTCGACCCGCTGCGGTGCGGCATGGACGTCCTGGTAGTTGATCGTCGCGGTGGCCCCGGGGTTTCCGAAAACCTCGTAGATGACCTGCTTGGGGTTGAACGGAATGATCTCCATCGACAGGTCGCCGCCATGCGCTGCGTTCTTGTCCGCGCCGAAGGCGCCGTGCAGCCGCTCGACGGCGAACCCCGCGAGTGCCACCACGACGACGGCAACCACAATCATCCACCGCCGTCTCACCAGACCGGTCACCGAGAAGCGTTTCATCCGTTCACCTTTCGGGTCAGGCTCGGGATGACGACGTCGTCGACCAGGGCTTCCACCGTCTGCTCCGTGGGTGGCCGGTTCGGCATCATCGATCGGAAGATCAGATAGCCCGGCAGTAGATCCCAGAGTTCGTCGCTGATCGCGGCGGGCTCGATCTCACCGCGCAGCACCGCGTCGTGCAGGACACCCTCTATCAGGGCTTTCCGTTGATCCAGGAACTGTGACTGCAGCGCATCCTGCAGCGCGGGCTGATGTGATACCTCGACGAGTATGGCGCGAATGATGCCAGCCTGTTCGCAGGTCTGCCGCCTGATGGCATGTCCGAGGTGCAGCAGATCGCCGCGCAGCGTGCCGGTCTCGGGACGGACCGCGCTCTGGCGGACGCCCTCGATGAAGGCCGCCAACACCAATTCCGCTTTCGAAGGCCAGCGCCGGTACACGGTGGCCTTGCTGGCCCGCGCGCGGGCGGCCACAGCGTCCAGGGTCAGGCGGTCGTAGCCGTGCTCCTGCAACAAGTTCAGCGTGACATCGAGCAATTCGGTTTCGCGCGGCGACCAGGGTGAAGGTGCCGCGCCACGCTGATCCCTCCCGGTCACAGCGGATAACCATAGGCGAACTACGGCAGTACTGTCCAGTACCGTACCGCTGGGGAGGGCCTGCTCAGGTCATCGGCTGAAGTCTTTGATCCCGTCCCAGTCGACCAACGTCCAGCCCATCGCGGGGCTACCGGTGATCACCACGCGGCCCAGACTGGGCAGTGGATGGCTGGTCGCCAGGCTGTCCTTGGGGTTCTTCACGTTCATCAGCGTCCAGTACATGATCGACTCGCCATGCGAGAAAGCCACCGGCTTGCTGTTACCGCTGTTGTAGATCTTCTCGACGGCCGCGCTGAACTGGTTGTTGAATTCCACGCCGGTGATGGAGCCGGGAACAGCGTCCTTCAGGTCGCCTTTGAGCCAGTCCGCCGGCGCGAGCAGATAGGTCAGGTCCGCGCGCTTGGCCGGGGTGTTGTTGTACCAACCCGCGTTGATTTCCTGCAGTCCGGGCAAAATTTCGACGTGCTTACCCAGAGCGCGGGCCAACGGCGCCGCGGTCTGCTGGGCTCGGAGCATATTGGAAGCGTAGATACCGTCGAAGTTGTTGCGGGACAACTGGTGGGCGAGCTGTTCGGCTTGACCCTGCCCCTCCTCGGTCAGGTCGGGGCCCGGGATGTCGGTGTTGATGACGTGCTCGGCGTTGCTCTGCGACTGGGCATGTCGGATGAAGGTCAGGGTGATGCTGCGTACGTGCGGTGATCCCGAGCAGGCGCTGACTGTGACGACGGCGGCCAGGACGGCGGCGGCCTTCCAGATGACGGTGCGGGTGCGATTGCGCATAGCGACAGCCTGCCTTGCCCGGGCCCTCGGCGTGGGGTGTTTGCCCGGGTTGGCCCGACAAATCACACAAATGGTCAAGTGATGGAATGGCCTCCGTACCTGACCGAAGAGGAGACCCGGATGGCGATCGACCCGAATGCCGTCGGCGCGACCACCGAGCCCATGTTGTTCGAGTGGACCGACCGCGACACCTTGCTCTATGCCCTCGGCGTGGGCGCCGGTCTCGAGGACCTGAAGTTCACCACCGAGAACAGTCACGGCATCGACCAGCAGGTGCTGCCGACCTATGCGGTGATCTGCTGTCCGGCGTTCGGCGCGGCGGGCAAGGTCGGATCGTTCAACTGGGCAATGCTGCTGCACGGTTCGCAGGGCATCAGGCTGCACGCGCCGCTGCCGCCTGCGGGCAAGCTCTCGGTGGTCACCGAGGTGGCCGACATTCAAGACAAGGGTGAGGGCAAGAACGCGATCATCATGTTGCGCGGTCGCGGCAGCGATCCCGACACCGGTGCACTGGTCGCCGAAACGCACACCACGCTGGTGATCCGCGGCGAGGGCGGTTTCGGTGGACAGCCGGGCGAGCGCCCCGTCGCCACGGAGATCCCCGACCGCGAGCCCGATGCCCGGGTCGCGCTGGCCACCCGCAAAGACCAGCCGCTGATCTATCGGCTCTCCGGTGACCGCAACCCGCTGCACAGCGATCCGTGGTTCGCCAAGGAGCTGGCCGGCTTCCCGGAGCCGATCATGCACGGCCTGTGCACCTACGGGTTCGCCGGTCGTGCGCTGATCGCCGAACTCGGCAACGGCGACGCCAACGCCGTCACAGCCATCGACGCGCGATTCACCAAACCGGTGTTTCCCGGCGAAACGCTGACCACGCTGATCTGGCGCACCGAACCCGGCAAGGCGGTGTTCCGCACCGAAGCGGCCGGGCTTGACGGCAGCAATGCCCGGCTGGTGCTCGAGGACGGCGCGGTGCAGTACGCCGAGGTTTAGCCGGGCCGCCAACGTGGCAGTCCCGGGCATGGCATTCACACTCACCTACCGCGACGGGCAGTCGACGAATTACGACGACAGCACCAAGTGGGAAGTCGACAGCGGGGTCGTGAAGCTGGGCCCCAACGAGGGGGACTGGACCGTGTTCGTCTCCCCGAGTCATTGGGCCACTCTGGAACTGGACACCGGCGACGACAAGAAGGACAGCGGCAAAGGAGCGGTCCGGTGATCAGTCTGCGAGCCGGCGTGCGAGCCGTTCGGTGAACTCCCGCACCCGGCCCGGGTCGTCCAGCGCATAGTGGGCAGCGGTGGCGCGGTCCCCGTCGTCGCTGTGGCGCACCAGGATCGCGATGCCGTCGTCGGCCACCGCGTCGAAGGCGTCTTCGTCGGTGATGTCGTCGCCGAGGTAGACCGGCAATAATGAATCCGAGCCTTCGTTGTCGCGGATGTAGTCGAGCACCCAACGCAATGTTTTTCCCTTGTCCCAGTCGACATCTGGACGTAGCTCGATGACTTCACGGCCGGTCGTCACGCGCAGGCCGGTCCGCTGCCCGGCGCTTCGCACCGCCGCGGCCACCTCGCCGACGCGGTCACGCGCGGCATTGCGGTAGTGCACGGCCACGCCGAACCGCTTGTGCTCCAAAGCAACACCCGGAATGTCGCCGATCTGGTCGGCCAGCGCGGCTGCCGCCTCCGCCAACACCGGGATGCTTGCGGCCGCCTCGGCGTTCTGGTGGTGCTCGCCGTCGGGTCCGGTGAGCTCGAACCCATGACTGCCCGCGTACCAGAGGCCGGGTAGGCCGATCCGCTGCCGGACGTCGGCCAGGTCTCGACCACTCAGGATCGCCACGGGGCATCGGCTGCTCAACGCTGTCAGCGCGGCGGCCGCGCCGTCGGCCAGCCGTGCGGAGTCGGGGTCGTTGACGATCTCGGACAGTGTGCCGTCGAAGTCGAAGAACACCGCGGGTGGCCGGCCGGCCACCAGGTCCAGAACCTGTAAGCTGTCGCCCAGTTCGGACATCCGGCGATCCCCGGCCCGGACGTCGATGTTTGTCACGTCTGTGACCACGGCGTCGGCACCAGGCAACTCAGCTTTCGCGATCACCAGTGCGAATCCGGCGGCCCGCGCAGCCGACGCGCCCTCAGCGGTGGACGCGACGACGGCGCAGCGACCCGTTCGCACCTCCAGTCGGTCGGCCGACGCGACCAGCTCGGCGGCCTTGAATCGCGCAGCGCGTACACCGGCGTCGCGTAGTCGGGCCACGAACGCGGCATCGGGCTCATCGTCGAACAGCACGGCATCCAGCCGGCGCGGGTCGATGATGACTGACATTGCTGTCCCGCCTTCCCGGCCCGCCGTCGCGGCACCGGTAGTCAGGTTAGCCGGTGCGGGTCAGACCGATTTCCGGTCGAACAGCAAGATTGAGTCTTGGGCGAGCAGGTCCAGGCGTGCCACGGCCCTTTCGATGCCGTCGGCCAGCTTGTCGATGTCGGCGCCCGCGTCGTAGTCCGCGGTGATGCCGAACACCAGGTCGTCGGCGTAGCTCAGCACCGCGACGCCGGTGCGCAGCTGCAGGGCGATCGGCGCAATGGGCAGCAGCCGACTGACTGTGTGACCCATCATCTGAAGCCGACGGTGCGGGCCCGGGACATTGGTTGTCAGTGTCACGATGCCGCGTTGGGGCAGACGGGTGAGCAGTCGAATCAGCAACGAGGACAACATGAATGGGACGTAACCCGTCGCCGATACCACCATGTTGCCGGCCTGGCGCTGCCCACCCTGCTTGGTCCGGGTCATCCGGTTGTGCACCGTGCGCAACTACTGGAGCGGATCGTCCTGGTCGACTGGCAGGTAGGGCAACAGCATCGAGATTTTGTTGCCCGACTGGTCGGCCGTGTCGGGGGAGCGCACCGACACCGGAACCAGGGTGCGTAACGAATCCGATCGGGGTTGCTCGCCGCGGTGCAGCATTACGGAGCGAAAGCCTTCGGTGATCGCGGCCAGCGCGACGTCGTTGACGGTGACGTCGAACTTGTGGCAGACGTGCTCGACGTCGGCCAGTGGTACCCGGACCGCACGGTAACGGCGCATCGATGTCACGGGGCCGACCAGCGACGATCCAGCGGTCGGGCGCATCAGGCCGGTGGCGATCTCGGTCGCGCCACCGACCGTACGGGTGACCGTGTCGGTGATTCCGGTGGCGGTTCGCCAGAGGCTGCCCAGTGGGCTGGTGCGGGGCGGGTTCTCGGGCACCGGCATCAGGTGCGGGCGACGTTTGCCCCGCTTGGCCCCAGCGGGCCGTGCGAAGACGTCGCCGTCGAACTCATCGCACAGGCGCGCCAGAATCCGGGTCGCCGAGATTCCGTCGGCCATGCAATGGTGGACCTTCATCAGGATCGCCCACCGCTTGCCCTTCAGGCCCTCGATGACCCAGCATTCCCACAGCGGGCGATCGCGATCCAGCCGGCGCTCCAAGACGTCGGCTACAACGCGGAACAACTCGGTGTCATCGCCCGGCCGCGGAACCGCGATCCGGCGCACGTGACGGTTGACGTCGAAGGCGGGATCCTTCACCCACTGGGGCGCGCGTGCGTCGAAGAGTTGCATGCGCAGCATCTGAGTGCATCGCGGAATCGACTGAACACGCTCTGCCAGAACAGCTTTGAATTCTTCGTAGTTGGGCGACGCGCCGTCGATGACGGCGATTGCGCCGATCGCCAAGCTGACATTGCGATCCGAGTCCTCGGCCATGAGGAAGCTGGCATCGAGCGTGTTGAGTTGCTCCACGGATCATCACCGCTTCTTCTCGGGTCGCGCTTGGATGCGTTTGATTATCGATGGTGACCATCGGTCAGAGGTGGCGGCGACATTAATTCATGTAAACAACTGGGGTCGGTTGTCTGGCAAGGTACTTCGCTTCAGTTAGTGAGCGCTAAGCGCCGCAACGGATCTGAGAATTTCTAAGGATCGAGGCGGATGTGCGATCGCGGGCTCCGGTCACACCATCATGGTGTTGACGTCGCGAGCCGGTGTACGGCCTCGGCGATCTGCTCCGGGCAGTCTTCCTGCAGAAAGTGCTTGCCTGGCAACAGGATCGCATTGTCGAGTCCGGCCGCCATCTGCGTTTGCACGCCGTACTGAAGCCACGTCAATGCGCGATCGCGCACCCCCCACACGATCTGCACCGGATAGGGCGTATCGCGCACCGCGGACAGATACAGACGTTGTTTGACGGCAGTCATCTCAAAGCCTCGCATGATCTTCAGGAAGGCGCGCCCTCCGTCATCACCCAGCAACAGCGGGATGTAGCAGGCAATTTCGGCGGCCGGCACTCGTCGGGTCACCCCGACGTAACGCATCAAGGCCAGAAACATCCCCGGCAGCTGGGTCGATTTCAGCCATGCCTCGCCCAGGATCGGATGGGCGAAGGGCTCCATCATCCACGGGCGGTGAAAAGACTCGACGGCGACGGTCGTGTTGAGCACGGTCAAGGATCGCACGCGGTGCGGGCGAGCCGCGGCGACCTCGAATCCGATGGGACCGCCGATGTCATGCACCACCAGGTGAAAGCGATCCAATTCCAGGGCGTCGACGGCGGATCCGAGCCAGCCGCCCAGCCCGGTCCAGGTGTAGTCGGCGTCCGCGGGTCGCTCGGCTAGGCCCAGCCCGGGAAGGTCGACGGCGATGCCGCGCAGTCCTCGGGCCGCGAGAGCGGGCACCACTTTGCGGTAGAGGTAGGCCGACGCCGGCACGCCGTGCACACACAGCACCGGCTCGCCGTCGCGCGGGCCCTGGTCGAGCACGAATGAGCCGATGCCGCCGGCCCGGAACAACCGCCCCGATGCGCGGTGTCGTTCGAGCGGCGACGTCGTCACGCAGCGGCCAGTTTGAGAAGTTCGTCGACCGACCACTGATCGTCGGCGTGCTCGCCGTAGTTGCGCGCAATCACCGCACCGTCGGGTGCGATGAGGAAATCGGCCGGCATGCCCAGGTGATTCTCCGTGGGTCCCAGGGCGCCCGCGAGCGATCGTGCTGACCTACTCTGTCGCATCCCGCGGCCCACGGCACGCAGCACATCCCGACTCAAGATTCCACGGATCGAGTTGTGCACGGCGAACTCGTCGTACAGCTTGCGTTCGGGGTCGGCCACCACGGCGAAGGGCAGCTCAGCCAGGTAGCGACGGAGCCGATCGGCGGAGGAGTGAAAGACCGCCACCTCGGTGATGCCGGCCTGTTTGATTTCGTCGTGTCGAGCCGCCACCTCGTGCATGTGCAGGTTGCAGATCGGACAGCCGGCGAACCGCCGGAACTGAAGGTGTACGAGTCCGTCGGCGGCCGGAAGGGCGATGGCGTCACCCCCAACCGTTGTCAGTGTCCGCGCCTTGACCTTGTCGCCCGCATCCAGCATCGGGCCTCCCTACTATTGAGTCGAGCAACTCCATATCCTGTTTCAGGAGTATTGAGTAGGCTCACTTCAAATGTCAAGCCCCATCGGAGCCGGTTCCCGCCGCCCCGGACGCCCTGCGCAGTTCGATCGTGACGCCGCGCTGTCCGCGCTGCTGTGGTTGCTGTGGAGTAAGGGCTACGGTGCGGCCACTCAGGAAGAAATGCTCGCCGTCACAGGGCTGTCCTCCTCGACGTTGTACCGTTCGTTCGGGACCAAGGCCGACATCCTCGAAGCGGTATTGGCACGCTATCTTGCCTGGGCCGACGAGATGTTCGCCCCGCTGGAGCACGGCCGCCGAGGTGTGGCTGACGTGAATGAGTTTTTCGACCACCTGCACGCGCTGCTGGTCGGCCCGATGAGTACCGCCGGGTGTCTGGTGTGGAACACCATGCAGAACCCGGTCGGTGGCGAACCCCGGATCAAATCCTTGACTGAACGGCACATGCAACGGCTGCGGCGGGGTTTGGCCGCGGCGCTACAACGCGCCGCCGACGAAGGTGAACTGCCGCCGTCCGCCCCGGCCTACCTTGCCGATGCCCTGCGCGCCGGGGTGATGGGTGTGCAGGCGCGCGGGCGAACCGGCGACGTCGAGGACGCGATCAGGATGCTCGACGGTCTGCGCGGCTTGCTGGGCCGGGAGCGCTGACGTCCGCCGCGGGGCCGGCGCGGACAATTCCCGGCGCGTTCGAACATGCATTCGATATGCTGACCGGGTGGGTTGGAGCAACGGGCCGCCGGGTTGGTCGGAGATGGAGCGGGTGCTCTCCGGTAAGCCGCGCCGGGCCGGCACGCCGACCGTGTGGACTCCGGCGGACGAGGCGCCCCGATCTCCCAGGCGAATGGCCTACCAGCCGCCGGATGAAGACCGCCCGAATCGCTCATCCGTCCCGTACGCCGAGTTGCACGCGCATTCCGCGTACAGCTTCCTCGACGGGGCCAGCGCGCCGGAAGAATTGGTCGAAGAGGCGGTGCGACTGGGGCTGCGGGCTATCGCGCTGACCGACCACAACGGGCTCTACGGCGCGGTGCGCTTTGCCGAAGCGGCTGTGGAGTTGGACATGCGCACGGTGTTCGGTGCCGAGTTGTCGCTGGGCTCGGTCGCCAGAACCGACGATCCCGATCCGGCCGGCCCGCATCTGCTGGTGCTGGCGCGTGGGCCAGAAGGCTATCGCCGGCTGTCCCGCCAGCTGGCCGCGGCACATCTGGCCGGTGGCGAGAAGGGCAAGCTGCGTTTCGACTACGACGCGCTCACCGAGGCGGCGGACGGCCACTGGCACATCTTGACCGGTTGCCGCAAAGGCCACGTCCGCTCCGCACTGTCCACCGGCGGACCGGACGCGGCCTCGGCGGCACTGGCCGACCTGGTGGATCGGTTTGGCTCCGAACGGGTCAGCGTCGAGCTGACTCACCACGGTTGCCCGGTCGACGACGACGTCAACGCCGCAATGGCTTTGTTGGCGAAACGATTCGGGCTCACCTGCGTTGCAACTACTGGCGCGCATTTCGCGGCGCCGTCGCGGCGTCGGCTGGCGATGGCGATGGGTGCGATACGGGCCAGGCAATCGTTGGACGAGGCCGCCGGCTGGCTGGCCCCGCTGGGTGGCTCACATCTGCGCTCCGGTGCTGAGATGGCCCGGCTGTTCGCGCAGCACCCCGACGCGGTCACCGCCGCCGCCGAACTCGGTGAGCAGTGCGCCTTCGGCCTGGCGCTGATCGCCCCGCAATTACCGCCGTTCCCCGATGTCCCGCCCGGACACACCGAAGACAGCTGGCTGCGTGAGCTGACGATGGCCGGGGCGCAGCGTCGCTACGGCCCGCGCCCCCAAGCGCGCCAGGCGTATGCCCAGATCGAGCACGAGCTGGAAATCATTGCACAACTGAAGTTTCCGGGTTATTTCCTGGTGGTCTACGACATCACCCGGTTCTGCCGGGAGAGCGACATCCTGTGCCAGGGCAGGGGATCGGCGGCCAACTCGGCGGTGTGCTACGCCCTCGGTGTCACCGCAGTCGACCCGGTGGCCAACGAGTTGCTGTTCGAGCGCTTCCTGTCCCCGGACCGCGACGGCCCGCCCGACATCGACATCGACATCGAGTCGGATCTGCGTGAGCGGGTCATCCAGTACGTCTACGGCAAATACGGTCGCGACTACGCCGCTCAGGTCGCCAACGTGATCACCTATCGCAGCCGTATCGCGGTGCGCGACATGGCTCGCGCCCTGGGATTCTCGCAAGGACAACAGGACGCCTGGAGTAAACAGATCAGCCACTGGAGTGGCCGCCCGTCGGACATCGAGGGTATCCCCGAGCAGGTGATCGAGCTGGCCGACCAGATCCAGAACCTGCCCCGGCACATGGGCATCCACTCCGGCGGCATGGTGATCTGTGACCGGCCGATCGCCGACGTCTGCCCGGTGGAGTGGGCCCGCATGGAAAACCGCAGCGTGCTGCAGTGGGACAAAGACGATTGCGCGGCAATGGGTTTGGTCAAGTTCGATCTGCTCGGTCTGGGCATGCTCTCGGCGCTGCACTACGCCATCGACCTGGTGGACGAGCACAAAGGCATCGAGGTCGACCTGGCCACGCTGGACCTGTCCGAGCCGGCGGTCTACGAGATGTTGCAGCGCGCCGACTCCGTCGGGGTGTTCCAGGTGGAGTCGCGCGCGCAGATGGCCACGTTGCCGCGGCTGAAGCCGAGAGTGTTCTACGACCTGGTGGTCGAGGTGGCGTTGATCCGCCCGGGCCCCATCCAGGGCGGATCGGTGCACCCGTACATCCGGCGGCGCAACGGCCTCGACCCGGTCGTGTACGACCACCCGTCGATGGAATCGGCATTGCGGAAAACGTTGGGAGTTCCACTGTTTCAGGAGCAGCTGATGCAGATCGCGGTGGACTGTGCCGGCTTTACCGGCGCCGAAGCCGACCAACTGCGCCGCGCCATGGGATCAAAGCGGTCGACCGAACGCATGCAGCGGCTGCGCGGCCGGTTTTACGACGGCATGCGGAACCTGCACGGCGCGGCTGACGAGGTGATCGACCGGGTCTACGAAAAGCTGGAAGCATTCGCCAATTTCGGCTTTCCGGAGAGCCATTCGTTGAGCTTCGCGGCGCTGGTCTTCTATTCGTCGTGGTTCAAGCTGCATCACCCCGCGGCTTTCTGCGCAGCGTTGCTGCGGGCGCAGCCGATGGGCTTCTATTCGCCGCAGTCACTGGTGGCCGACGCTCGCCGGCACGGGGTGACGGTGCACGGTCCCTGCGTGGCCGCCAGCCTGGTGCATGCCACCTGCGAGAACGCCGGAACCGAGGTGCGGCTGGGGTTGGGCGCTGTCCGCCATATCGGCGAAGACCTCGCTGATAAGCTGGTCGAAGAGCGAAAAACGCACGGCCCCTTCGATTCTCTGCTGGACATGACGAGCCGGGTGCAGTTGTCCGTGCCGCAGGCCGAGGCGCTGGCCACCGCGGGTGCGTTGGGCTGCTTCGGGATGTCGCGCCGGGAGGCGCTGTGGGCCGCTGGAGCGGCCGCCACGGGTCGGCCGGACCGCCTGCCGGGAGTGGGCTCGTCGTCGCATGTGCCGGCGCTACCCGGGATGAGCGAGGTGGAGTTGGCTGCGGCCGACGTGTGGGCCACCGGCATCTCGCCGGACAGCTACCCGACCCAGTTCCTGCGGTCGGATCTCGACGCGATGGGCGTGATACCCGCCGCAGATCTGCTGTCGGTGCCCGACGGCGACCGGGTGCTGGTGGCCGGGGCGGTCACCCACCGGCAACGGCCCGGTACGGCCCGAGGGGTGACCTTCATCAACCTCGAGGACGAGACCGGGATGGTCAACGTGCTCTGCACGCCGGGCGTGTGGGCACGTCACCGCAAGCTGGCCCAGTCGGCGTCGGCGCTGCTGATCCGCGGCCAAGTCCAGAATGCCAGTGGCGCAGTCACCGTCATGGCCGAGCGGTTTGGCGAGCTGGCGTGCGAGATCGGATCGAAGTCCCGCGACTTCCGATGAGTAGTCTCCAGACATGACCCTTGACCTTTCTGTCGACGAACTTCTCACCACCACCCGTTCGGTCCGTAAGCGCCTCGACTTCGACAAGCCGGTGCCGCGCGAGGTCCTGATGGAATGCCTCGACTTGGCGCTGCAGGCGCCCACCGGATCGAATTCCCAAGGCTGGCAATGGGTTTTCGTCGAGGACGACGAGAAGAAGAAGGCGATCGGAGAGATCTACCTGGACAACGCCCGCGGATACCTGAAGTCGCCGACGCCCGAATACGGCGACGGCGACGCCCGGGGTGAGCGGATGGGCGCGGTCAGGGATTCCGCGAGCTACCTCGCCGAGCACATGCATGAAGCGCCGGTGCTGATGATCCCGTGCATCGAAGGCCGCGAAGACACCCAGCCCCTTGGCGGGGTGTCGTTCTGGGCGTCGCTGTTTCCGGCGGTCTGGAGCTACTGCCTGGCATTGCGCTCACGCGGCCTGGGTAGTTGTTGGACGACGTTGCACCTGATTCGGGGCGGGGAGGAAAAGGTCGCCGAGATACTGGGCATTCCCTACGAGAAGTACAGCCAGGGCGGCCTGTTCCCGATCGCCTACACCAAGGGCACCGATTTCAAGCCCGCCAAGCGGTTGCCCGCCGAGCAGCTCACGCACTGGGACACCTGGTAGATCACCCAGCGAGGCGCACTCGGACCGCGACGCGGCCTGCGCTGTCGCGGGTGGCGATGGCGTGGCCGGATCGGTCTGCGCCGTCCAAGCCGACCAACGTGATCGTCCCGCCGTCGCCGAGGAAGTTGCGCCACCACGACTTGTTGTCGGGGAAGGCGACGCCGATCGTCACGTCGTCGCCGCGACGCGAAAAGGCAACCGGCGTCTCGAACGTCTTTCCGGAACGCCGGCCGACGTAACGAATGACGATCAGCCTGCGCCGGATCACACTGCCCAGCAGTGGCACCTTGGCCAGTTCGCTGAAGAAGGTGTTGACCCAGCGGACGAACGGGCGGTCGTTGAGTCCCATCCGACCGATGCTAGTCAAACCGCGCCGGCGAAGTTCTGCTGCCGCCACGCCTCATATACCGCAACCGCGGCCGCGTTGGCCAGGTTCAGCGATCGCCGCCCAGCCAGCATGGGGATGCGCACGCGCTCGGTGATGTGCGGATCGGCCAGTGTCGCCGCGTCCAGCCCGGTGGGCTCGGGGCCGAACATCAGCACGTCGCCGGCCTGATAGCTGATGTCGGTGAACGCACGCGTCGCGTGCGCGGTGAACGCGAAAACCCGCTGCGGCGCGATCGCCGTCCACGCCTCGTGCAGTGACGGATGGACGGTGACCGACGCAAGGTCGTGATAGTCCAGCCCGGCCCGACGCAGGTTGGGCTCCGAGAGGTCGAAGCCCAACGGCTCGACGAGGTGAAGTTCTGTTCCGGTGGCGGCCGCCGTCCGGATTGCATTGCCCGTATTCGGCGGGATTCGTGGCGAGTAGAAAAGCAACCGGAACACAACACACGGTAACCGGAAGAGGGTCAGCCCCCGTCAGCCGATACCCGCCGTCGTCGGCGGTCGGGCGGCTGTTCGGATTATTTGCCCGGCCTTCCACGGTAGATTCGCAAGCGCGTCGGTGAACTCTGTCTGTTCAGTAAGAATTGTGGTCACTGCCGCCACAGCCTGGCATACTCGCTGAATTGCCAGGCGGAGAACGCTTGCCCGTCGCTCGGGGTGAGCGCAATGAGCAGGAAGTCTCATGAACGACACGCTAACACTGCGATTCAGCGGAGCGGACGCTAACACCGCGCTGGTCCGGTGACCATGTTTGCCCGCTCCAAGCGGGCGATTTCGTCGTCGAAAAACGAACCCGCAGAGAGCAACAGAGCTGAGTCGGCATCGGCGAAGCGGCCGGCGTCGTGGTCGCTGCGAAATTGGCCGGTCCGATGGAAAGTGGTCGCCATTGTGGCGCTGCCACTAATGCTGGCAATGGTGTTCGGCGGATTTCGCATTGCCGATGCGCTCAGCGACGCGCATCGGCTCCGGTTGGCGGCCGACCGTGCCGAAATGGTTCCGGCCATTACCAAATACATGTCGGCGCTCGACGTCGCATTGCTGGCGAACTCGACCGGAGGCGGCGCGGACGGCGCGAAGAAGAACTACGACGCCCGTAGAAGTGAGCTCGAAGCCAGGCTGCACGGCACCAACGTCGCGCCTGATGTGGCCGCCGGCGTCGAGGCCATGCTCGACGGCGGGCAGTCTCTGCTGGACAACGTCGAGTCGAACACTATCGGCCTGCGCCCCCGGGTGACGACTTACGCGCCCATCTTGTTGACCGCCGAGAACGCGATCGACGGATCGGTGCGCCTCGACAACGAGCAGATCCGGGCCCAGGCGCGGGGCCTCAGCCGGGCGATCGGGGCCCGCGGCCAGATGGTGATGCAGCAGATGCTGATCGCCCGCGGCGCCGACCTGCCCGAGCCGGAGCTGCGGACGTCGATGATCACCCTGGCCGGCACCGAGCCGTCCACCCTGTTCGGCATGGCCGAAGTGCTGGGTGTCGGCTCTCCGCAGGCCAAGACGCTGCAGCAGCAGATGGTGATCAGGATGGGACTGATGTCCGATCCGGCGCAGAAGCTGGTGAACAACCCGGCGTTGCTGCACTCGGTGCAGACCACCGACGGGATCGCCGCGCAGATCGTCAAGGACAACACCGAGAAGTTGACCAAAGCCGTCGAGAGCCAGGCCCACAACCGTCGCAACGCCGCGATCCGCGACACCGTGCTGGTGCTGTCCGCCATCGTCGCCGCGCTCGTCCTGGTGTTGCTGGTCGCGCGCTCGCTGGTCGCGCCGCTGCGGGTGCTGCGCGACGGCGCGTTGAAAGTCGCCCACATCGACCTCGAGCGCGAGATCGCCCGGGTGCGGGCCGGTGACGAATCGCCGCCTGAGCCGTTGCCGGTGCACACCACCGAGGAAATTGGCCAGGTCGCCCATGCAGTCGACGAGTTGCACACGCAGGCATTGCTTTTGGCGGGTGACGAAGCGCGGTTGCGGCACCTTGTCAACGACATGTTCGAGACGATGTCGCGGCGCAACCGGTCGCTGGTCGACCAGCAGCTCACGCTGATCGACCGCCTCGAGCGCAACGAAGAAGATCCCGAGCGTCTCGACAGCCTGTTCCGTCTCGACCACCTGGCCACCCGGATGCGCCGCAACGGCGCGAACCTGCTGGTGCTGGCCGGCTCGCAGAGCTCGCGGGGAGATCGCGCGGCTGTGCCGTTGTCGTCGATCATCCACGCGGCCGCGTCCGAGGTCGAAGACTATCGCCGGGTCGAGACGTCAATGGTGCCCGATTGCACAATCGTCGGAGGTGCCTCCGGCGACATCGTCCACCTGCTCGCAGAGTTGATCGACAACGCGCTGCGTTATTCGCCGCCGACGTCGCCGGTGCGAGTGTCGGCCGGATTCCGCAACGACGGCGCGGTGCTGCTGCAGATCGTCGACGGCGGATTGGGCATGACCGACGGCGACCGCCGAATCGCCAACATGCGCCTGCGGGCCGGGGGAGAGGTCAGCCCCGACAGCGCCCGGCACATGGGCCTGTTCGTGGTCGGCCGGCTGGCCGACCGGCACGCGATCCGGGTTCGGCTGCGCGGCTCGTCACTCGAGGAGCCGCGGTCGGGCACGACCGCCGAGGTGTATCTGCCCTCGACCGTGCTGGCCGGTGCCGACGGTGCGCCGGCGGGGCCGCGCGCAACCGGGCCCGTCGCAGCAGCGGACTTCCCGGCACCGCCCGAGCCCCTGTTTGTCGCGCCCGAGTTCCCCTCGGAGCCTGAGGACAGTTCGCCGCGAAACGGCGCGTACTCGACCGAGTCGTCGGTTAGCCTGCTGCCTCGGCGCAGGCCCGGCAGCAGCGGTATCACCGGCGTCCCGGCCGCGCCGCCGCAGCACCCAGAGTCGTCGGGCGCTGTCGAAGGGGTCACCGCGCCTGCCCCGGAACAGCCCGTGGCGCAGCCAGTTTCGAACACCTCGTCGTTCTTCGGCTCGCGGGCCCGACTCAACCGGGCGAACCAGGGGCGGTCCGAAACCGAGGCTGCCGCGCAGCCCGACGTCGACGACGTCTGGGCGGCCGAAGCGGCGCCGTCCGGCGATTCACCCGACGACGACCTGATCTACAAGCAGATGCTTTCCGAATGGCTGGTCGACCCCCGCGAGTTGGCGCACAGCCCCGATCTGGACTGGCAGTCGGTGTGGGATCATGGCTGGTCGGCTGCCGCCGAAGTGGAGCACACGCCCGTGCAGGCGCACACCGAACAGGGCCTGCCGGTGCGCGAGCCCGGCGCACGCCTGCTGCCCGGCAGTGGCGAGCGCACGGTAAACGCACACCACCGCGACGACGACAACGGAATCATCAACGGCGGCGGCCGCACTCCCGCTCATCAGGCTCCGCTGCGCGACCCGGAGGCTGTGCGCGCCTCGATGAGCAGCCATTTCGGCGGCGTCCGCGCAGGACGCTCGCACGCCCGCGACAACGACCAAGGACCCGAATGACCTCTGGCTTCCCACCCGTGCAGCCGCGCCAACCCGCGCCCGCCGGCAATTCGCTGGACTGGCTGGTGTCCAACTTCGTCCGCGAAGTCCACGGGGTATCGCACGCCATCCTGGTGTCCGTCGACGGGCTGCTGATCGCGGCCAGCGAGCGTCTGCCGAAGGAGCGGGCCGACCAGCTCGCCGCGGTCTCGTCGGGTCTGGCCAGTCTGGCCAGCGGTGCCGCCCAGCTGTTCGAGGGCGGTCAGGTACTGCAGTCGGTCGTCGAGATGCAGAACGGCTACCTGCTGCTCATGGGTGTCGGTGACGGGTCACATCTGGCGACGCTGGCGGCGACATCGTGTGATATCGGGCAGATCGGATACGAGATGGCCGTCCTCGTCGAGCGGGTGGGCAACGTCGTGCAATCGGCCCGACGCGCTGGGTCGGATTATTCGGCCCCTCCCCGGGCTGCTGGACGGCCCGCATCGTCGCCGAGCGCCTCGCACTCGTGAGCTGCGATGGACATCCGCGAGCCACCGGGGTCTGATCCGCCGCCAGCTGAGGCGAGTCTGGTCCGGCCGTACACGCTGACCGCGGGCCGGACGAAGGCCAACATCGACATTCCGCTGGAGGCGCCGGTGCAATCGCTCCAGTCGGCGATGTTCCACCGGTGGCCGCGGGACGACGTTCGGGGGAGGATTGTGCGGCTGTGCGTCAAGAGCCCGTCGGTGGCTGAAATATCGGCTCGGCTCAATTTGCCGCTCGGTGTCACGCGCGTGTTGGTCGGCGATTTGGTGACTTCGGGCTACCTTCGAGTCAACCGGACGTTGACTGAACGCTCCACCCTCGATGAACGCCGCGAATTGATAGGAAGGACGCTCCGTGGTCTACGAGCGCTCTGACGCGGGGACTGCCCCTTCGTATAGGTCGCGCGACAACGCGTCAACCAAGATCGTCATAGCCGGCGGATTCGGTGCGGGCAAGACAACGTTCGTCGGTGCGGTTTCGGAGATCATGCCGCTGCGCACCGAGGCGATGGTCACCGACGCCTCTGCCGGCGTCGACATGGTGGACGCCACCCCGGACAAACGGACCACCACGGTCGCCATGGATTTCGGCCGGATCACCCTCGACGAGGATTTGGTGCTCTATCTGTTCGGGACGCCCGGGCAGCGCCGATTTTGGTTCATGTGGGACGACCTGGTGCGCGGCGCGATCGGTGCGGTGATCCTGGTGGACTGCCGGCGTTTGCAGGACTGCTTCGCCGCCGTCGACTTCTTCGAGCATCGCAACCTGCCGTTCCTGATCGCGGTCAACGAATTCGACGGCACGCCAAGGTATCCAGCAGACGAGGTGCGTAAGGCCCTGACGCTGCCGGCGCACGTTCCGGTGATCAACGTCGATGCCCGCGACCGCAGGTCGGCGACCGACGCGCTGATCGCGGTCAGCGAATATGCGTTGGCGAGTCTGTCGCCCACCGCGTAGTGGACTGGACTGTCGCGCAGGTGCCGGCCGATAGCGCGGCCCACGGCTTGCGGCCCGGACGGGACTAGCGTTTGAGCCGGATATGCCACCGCACGTAGCCGGCGTAGAACAGCGACAGAGCCACGAGCATGCCCATGTCGAGAAGATAGATGTGTTTCGAGTACTGCCAGATCGGGTCGTTCGTCGGGATTTGCTTGACTTTCACCAGATCCGGGAAGTCGATCGACGACGCCCCCGCGGCGTAACCCCAGCGGCCGGGCGTCAGCCAGGACATCTGGTTGAGTCCCGCCCGGCCGGTCACCGGGATCATGCCGCCGGCCAGCACCAGCTGGGACATGATCGACACCACCAGTAGCGGCATGATCTGCTCGTTGGACTGTGCGATCGCCGACAGCATCAGCCCCAGGATGGCCGAGGCGATGCAGGTGCCGGCGACGGTGACGAACAGCGAAAACGTCGCGTCGTCGAAGAAGGGCGGGTGCGCGGTGGGCGCGCCCTTGCCCATTCTGACGATGAAGGTCGCGATCGCCGCCTGGGCGGTCGCGAACGCGCAGAACACGGCGATTTTCGCCAGCAGATAGGCGGTGGTGGACAGTCCGACTGCCTGTTCTCGCTTGAAGATCGGTCTCTCGCCGATCAGGTCACGGATAGTCAGCGCGGTGCCCATGAACACCGCCCCGATATTGAGCAGCACCATGATGTACTGCGGCTGGGTCGGCGCCAGTCCGAGCGGGTTGGCCGGACCCAGACCAGGTTTCGGTCCCTTCACGGTCAGCGACAGCGCGCCGATCAGGAATGGCAGCACCGCCAGGAACACCGAGTAACCACGGTCGGAGATGACCAGCCGCACCTGGCGACGCGCGATCGTGGAGAACTGTCGCCGCAGGTCGGTGTGCACAGGTTCACCGAGGTCGACAGGTGTTTGCGAAATCGGTGGCTTGGGCTCCCGCCGGCTGCCGTCCCGCTCCATGAAGCGGCGGTTCGCCTCGTCCGGGTCAGCGCCCACGTTGGCGAAGATGTCTGCCCAGTTGGTGGTGCCCAGTACTTCGGCCACCTGGCTGGGCGGCCCGTTGAAAGCGGTCTTCCCGCCAGGGGCAATCAGCAAGATCTGGTCGCAGACCTCGAGGTAGGACACCGAGTGCGTGACCACCAGCACCACCCGGCCGGCGTCGGCGAGTTGGCGCAGCATCAGCATCACCTGCCGGTCCAGCGCCGGGTCCAGGCCGGAGGTCGGCTCGTCGAGCAGTAGCAGCGAGGGCTGAGTGAGCAGCTCCAGCGCAACCGACGCGCGTTTGCGCTGGCCGCCGGAGAGCTTGTCGACTCGGGTGTCGGCATGCTTGGTGAGTTCGAGTTCCTCGAGCACCTGGGCGACGACCTGTTCGCGTTCTTCTTTGCTGGTGTCCGGCGGCAACCGTAGCTCGGCGGCGTAGCCCAACGCCTGGTTGACTGTCAGCTGGCGGTGCACCACGTCGTCCTGGGGCACCATCCCGATCCGGCTGCGCATGGTCGCGTACTCGGTGTGGATGTTGTGACCTTCGAACGTGACCGTTCCGGCGCTGGGCTTGGTGTATCCGGCGATCAACCGCGACAGCGTGGTCTTGCCGGCACCGGACCCGCCGATGAGCGCGGTCAGCGTGCCCGGCCGGGCCGTCAGCGAGATGCCGTCGATCAGTTCCTTGCCGTCGACCCGGAAGTGCACGTCGTTGACTTCCAGGCCCCCGGTACGGGTCGCGGCTTCGGTACGGCGGACCAGGTTGCCATCGGTCCAAACGAGGTCGATATTGCCGATCGTGACCACGTCGCCGTCGGTGAGCACCGCCGAGCCGACCCGCACGCCGTTGACGAAAGTCCCGTTGATGCTGTTGGCGTCCCGGATTTCGGTGCCGAGCGGCGAATCGACCAGGAATGCGTGGTGGCGCGACGCAAGCACGTCCTGTATGACGATGTCGTTGTCGTTGGCGCGACCGATCGTGGTGGAGCCCTGCGGCCTGTTCGGTGTCAGCGACCCCGGCATGATCGCCTGGATCATCTTGGTGGCCAGGTTGCCGACTTCGGGTGGTTTGCTGAGAGCCGTCGGACCCATCTCGGTCTTCGGCGCGTAGTTCGGCGGCGGCGGGGGCGGCGGTTGCCGATGTTGCGGCGGCGGGGGCGGCGCGTGATGGGGCGCGCTCGGCGGATACTGCGAAGCGCTGGGTTGATAGGCGGGCCGCGGTGGCGCCGAGTAAGGCCGCGGCGGGCCCGGCGGGGGAGGAAGACCCGGCGGCCTCAGCCCGGGCTGCTGGCGCGGCAGGGGTTGCGGTCCGCGCAGGGGTTGTGATGCGTGCAGGGGTTGCGGTGCGGGCCCCGGCCGGGCGGGGGCGGCGGCGCGGGCGATCGGCATCGACGTGGTCTGCGGCGGCCGGCCGGCGACGCCCTCGTGTCGTCCGATTTCGAAGCTCAGCTGGGGGCCGTCAGGATTGCCGATGCTGATCGTTTGGCCGTCGTGCAGATCGATCACCGGCACCCGGTGCCCGTTGGCGTAGGTGCCGTTCAGTGAGTTGTTGTCGATGGCCCGCCAGCGACCCTGCTCGAAGCGCAGCAGCAGGTGTGCACGGGATATCAGCGGATGTGTGATGCGCATGTCGGCGCGCAGATCGCGGCCGATCACAATGTCGTGACCCGCGGCGAAGGTACGTTGAGATCCGTCGTAGCGGACTGTCAGCGCGGGCGGGGCACCTTGGCTCATCGCCCCCACATTAGCTGGATGGCTCACTGGGCCGATCTTATCGGCTGCCGCTCGGTCAGTGCTTCATGCGGTCCGGCGCGCCGGTCACCACGCAGCGGGTGCGGGTGTAGATCGTCGGCATGCAGCGGTTGCAGTGTGTGCACGCGGAACGCACGCCGGCGCCGTCGCGGCCGATCCGGTTGATCAAATCGGGCTCGGCCAGCAGCGCCCGACCCATCGCGACGAACTGAAAGCCTTCGGCCATCGCCAGATCCATCGTCTCGCGATTGGTGATGCCGCCCAGCAGGATCAGCGGCATCGTCAACTCGGCGCGGAATTGCTTGGCTTCGCGCAGCAGATAGGCCTCGCGGTAGGGGTATTCGCGCAGAAACTTGTTGCCGGTCATCCGCATGCCCCAGCTCAGCGGTGGCTTGAACGCGCCGGCGAACTCCTTGAGGGGGGCGTCGCCGCGGAACAGGAACATCGGGTTGACCAGCGAACTGCCTGCGGTGAGTTCGATCGCGTCCAAGCCGCCGTCGTCTTGCAACCACTTGGCGGTGGTGATGGCCTCGTCGACCGAGATGCCTCCGCGCACACCGTCGGACATGTTCAGCTTGGCGGTCACCGCGATCTGGTCTTTGACCGCCCGGCGGACGGCCATCACCATCCCACGCGCCACTTTGGCCCGGTTCTCCAGCGATCCGCCGAACTCGTCGGTACGGCGGTTGATCAGCGGGCTGAGAAACGAACTCGCCAGATAGTTGTGGCCCAAATGCACTTCGACGGCATCGAATCCGGCATCGACGGCCAGCTTTGCGGCGTCGGCATGTGCGGCGATCACGGCGTCGATGTCCTGGCGGCTGGCCTTCCTGGCGAACCGCATGCCGATCGGATTGAAGAACCGCACCGGCGCCAGCGCGGTGGCCTTGTTCGAGCGGGCATTGGCGACCGGGCCCGCGTGCCCGATCTGCGCGCAGACCGCCGCGCCCTCGGCGTGGATCGCCTCGGTCAGCCGTCGGAAGCCGGGCACGGCTTCCGGACGCATCCAGATCCCGTTGCCTTCGGTCCGGCCGCCCTGCGACACCGCGCAGTAGGCCACCGTCGTCATGCCGACTCCGCCAGCCGCCGGCAGCCGGTGATACTCGATCAGGTCGTCGCTGACCAGCGCGCCGGGTGTGCGGGCTTCGAAGGTCGCGGATTTGATGGTGCGATTGCGCAGCGTGATGGGTCCGAGCTTGGCCGGTGCCAGCACGTCCGGGGCTTCGGACATGGTCAGCAGACTACTCGCCGGCATCGGCGGGCATGCCAGACTGGACGACGTGGCTGCAATCACGTTGGACGGCAAAATCACACGTGACGAGATTTTCGTTGACCTGACGGAACGGGTGGCCGCGTTGACCGCGGCGGGCAAAACGCCCGGGCTGGGCACCGTCCTGGTGGGCGAGGATCCGGGATCACAGGCTTACGTCCGCGGCAAGCACGCCGACTGCGCCAAGGTGGGAATCACCTCCCTGCGCCGCGACTTGCCGGCCGACATCACCCAGGCCGAGCTCAACGAGACCATCGACGAACTCAACGCCAACCCGGAGTGCACTGGCTACATCATCCAGCTGCCGCTGCCTCGTGGTCGCTTGGACGAGAACGCGGCTTTGGAACGCGTCGATCCCGCCAAGGACGCCGACGGCCTGCATCCGACCAATCTGGGCCGGCTGGTACTCATGGACCCCGCCCCTCTCCCGTGTACCCCGCGCGGCATCGTGCATCTGCTGCGGCGCTTCGACGTCGAGATCGCGGGCGCCCATGTTGTGGTGATCGGCCGTGGTGTGACGGTCGGCCGGCCGCTCGGCCTGCTGCTGACCCGCCGGTCGGAGAATGCAACGGTGACGTTGTGCCACACCGGTACTCGCGATCTCGGTGGGCTGACGAAGCAGGCCGATATCATCGTTGCCGGAGTCGGTGTGCCGCACATGCTGACCCCGGACATGGTGCGTCCCGGCGCCGCAGTGATCGACGTCGGTGTAAGCCGGGTCGACGGGAAGCTCACCGGCGACGTGCATCCCGACGTCTGGGCGGTCGCCGGCCACGTATCGCCCAATCCCGGTGGGGTGGGTCCGTTGACGCGCGCGTTTCTGCTGACCAACGTCGTCGAGTTGGCCGAGAGCCGCTAACCATGCGCCGGCTGCGAACGCAATGGCCTTTTCTGTGGGTGGTCCTGATCTTCGTGGTCGCGTTCAGCTTGGCAGCGGCCAACTTCTGGCGTCGCGGCGCGCTGTTGATCGGGATCGGGGTCGGCGTGGCCGCTTTGCTGCGTTTGGTGCTCACCGAAGACCGCGCTGGCCTACTGGTGGTGCGCAGCAAGGCAATTGACTTCACTACGATGGCTTCGGTGGCGGCGGCGATGGTCTACATCGCCTGGACGATCGACCCGCTGGGAACGCGCTAGACGCCGGGAACTCCCGTTACGCCGTTGCCGCCCATCAGGTTTGCCAACTGCTCGGGGCAGTAGGTCCGGATCGCGATAGTGGTGAACATCCGGGCTGCCTGCGGCGACATGCCTCGATGCGCGACACCTGACGCGGCGGCGGCGAAACTGCCGCCCGGCTGGGCGAGTATCGGGCAGATGGATTGACCCACCGCCATCGCGTTGCCCGGTTCGCCGTACTCGATTCCGGCGTGGCTGAGCGCGTCGATGAAGTTGTCGTCGCTGGGATCTGCCCCACCGGGTATCGAGAATGCGGTGGCCACGGTGATCAGACACCCGACGCCCACCAGCGCGCGCACCATCAACGGCTGATTGCTGAGCAACGGCATCCCCATGACCACGAACTGTGCTCTGCCCCAGTCACGTCCAGAACACGGCGCGGTAAAGCTTCACCAACATTTGAGGCGACACGCGATTATGGGCGTGGTGCGCGGCGTGTCTGGGGTTCGCGTGCATGACAATTCGGGCATGACGGGTGAGATGTCACGTCAGACGTTTCTGCGCGGTGGCGCAGTGGCGTTGGCGGCCAGCGCCTTTATCGGTTCGGGCCGTGCCGGTGGTGCGCCCGTGGCCTCCGGATGGGAAGGATTATCTATTGGCGGGCCGGTACTCCAGCCGGGTGCTCCGCAATTCAGTCCTGCCAAAGCGGTTTTCAACACTAATTACAACGGTTTGACGCCGGCGGCGGTCGTGGTCCCGATCTCGGTGGGCGATGTGCAGAAGGCGATGGTGTTCGCCGCCGCGAACAACCTGAAGGTCGCTCCGCGCGGCGGCGGGCATTCCTATGTCGGAGCGTCGACCGCTAACGGCACGATGGTGCTCGATCTGCGGCAACTGCCCGGTGGCGTCGAATATGACCCTGCCACCGGGCTGATCACGGTGCCCCCCGCGACGAGTCTGTATGCGATGCATCAGGTGTTGGCGGCGGCAGGGCGGGGCATTCCGACCGGTACCTGCCCGTCGGTCGGCGCCGCGGGCCACGCCCTGGGCGGTGGGCTGGGTGCGCATTCCCGGCACGCCGGGCTGATGTCCGACGCACTGCGATCGGCCACGGTGGTGCTGCCCGGTGGCCAAGCGGTAACCGCGTCGGTCAATTCCCAGCCCGACCTGTTCTGGGGATTGCGCGGCGGCGGGGGCGGAAACTTCGGCGTGACAACCTCACTGACGTTCGCGACGTTCCCGGCCGGTGAGGTGGACGTGGTAAACCTCGACTTTCCGCCGCAATCGTTCGCTCAGGTGCTGGTGGGGTGGCAGAACTGGCTGCGGACCGCTGACCGGAGCTGCTGGGCGCTGGCGGATGCCGCCATCGACCCGATGGGCGTGCACTGCCGCATCCTGGCGACCAGCCCGGCTGGGTCGGGGGCCGGGGTGGCGTCGGCCATCACGTCGGCCGTCGGCATCCAACCGAGCGGTACCGAGAGCCACACGCTCAACTATCTGGACCTGACCAATTACCTCGCGGTCAACAACCTCAACCCCGCGCCGCTCGGATACGTCGGTGGCTCAGATGTTTTCGCGACCATGACGCCGGCTGTGGCGCAGGGTATCGTCGCGGCAGTCGACGCATTCCCGCGCGGTGTGGGTCGCATGTTGGCGATCATGCATGCGCTCGACGGCGCTCTCGCCGACGTGCCGGTGGGAGCAACCGCCTTCCCGTGGCGCCGGCAATCGTCGTTGGTGCAGTGGTACGTCGAGACATCCGATGTCTCAGGTGCTCGCGATTGGCTGGCTGCCGCTCACCGGGCCGTGCAGCCGTATTCGGTTGGCGGGTATGTCAATTACCTCGAGGCATCCCAGCCGCCGTCGCGGTACTTCGGCCCGAATCTATCGCGGCTGGATGCCGTTCGGCAGAAGTACGACCCTGGCCGGGTGATGTTCTCCGGCATGCCGGTGTGAAATGGTCTGTTTTATCCGCAGTTCTGCCTTTGTCCACAGTTGGGGTTCTGGACGGAGAATCTGTCGGTGGGCGTCGTTAGTATTCGAACATGTGTTCTAGTAGTCGGGATGAGGTGGTCGAGGTCCTCGACGCGCTTGCCGCTGCCATGACACGCGCGCTGGATCTGACCTTCGATGCGTTGACCACCCCCGAGTGGCTGCAGATCCTGGAGCGGGAGATATTGTCAAAAGACTTGTGGATGAGGTTGTTTCAGGCGACCTCCGTTTCGGTTGATTCGGCATCGTGTTCCGGCGGGTGTGATGTCGATGGGGCGTTCGAGCAGTTTGCCTTTGTGGAAGACGGCGCCGGCGCGGACGAGGGCGACTAGGTGCGGTGCATTGATGGCCCGCCAACGGGCTTGTGCGGCGTCGATCAGCTTGTAGGCCATGGCAATTCCCGCCGCTCGGGATCCAGGGCCCTTGGTGACCTTGGTCCGCAATCGCACGGTGGCGAAGGTCGACTCGATCGGATTCGTGGTGCGCAAGTGGATCCAGTGCTCGGCCGGATACTTGTAGAACTCCAAGAGCACATCGGCGTCGTCGACGATCTTGGCGACCGCCTTGGGGTACTTGGCGCCGTAGTCGACCTCGAACGCTTTGATCGCGACCTGCGCGTGGTCGATGTCCTCGGCGTTGTAGATCTCCCGCATCGCCGAGATCGCGCCCGGGTGCGCCGACTTGGGCAGTGCAGCCAGGACATTGGCCTGCTTGTGAAACTTATGCCGATGTCGGCATAAGGTGCATTACGCCGATGTCCGGATTATGCCGATCTGGGCGGTGTCTGCGCTGGTGGTGGGGCCAGGCGGGCTGCTGAAGTCG